>JAEEGK010014486.1_pt1 | contig 17613 bp, 9 predicted proteins | sample 8958771 | NCBI WGS metagenome assembly JAEEGK01 (sample SAMN16246547, study PRJNA631951) | gut metagenome | biome: gut microbiome; feature: rumen; material: SC-attached | host: Bos | place: Iran: Karaj | collected 2018-10
ATGCATGATTTATCTTTTTCTTGTTTATTATTATTATTATTATTATCACTATTAGAAGGATTAATAGGTGGGCAACTTATATTAGTAGTTTGTAAATTTGAATTTTCAAAATATTCTTTTGTAATACCCTTTTCATTACCTTCCTTTGATTTCATACTAAAATTTTTAAATAAATTTTCATCTACCTTATTTATATTATCCAAAATAAGCTCTTCGCTTATTAAATATTTATTATATTCTTTAATATTTTTTAATAATTGTTCGTTATAATAAAAGGATTTATTTAATCCATATATACAATCATTTATTTGTTGATAATTATTTATATATTTTTCATTATTTTCATAAACCATTTGAGAGATTTCTAATGAATTTTTTTGAAAAAAATATGATAAACCTTTTAGTTGTTCAAGTGAAAAAATCCCGCTTTGACTATAAATAAACTGAATAAAAATTTTTTTTGAATTTTCATTCACTAAAAAATAATTTAAACTTAAATGTTCAAAAATTTCAAAAGGTTCTTTATTATAATTATCAATTGTTTGTATAAATTGTTCTTTACATTCATTAAGAGAAAAAACTGAATTTTGGTTTTCTAATTTTAAATAGAGAAATATTACTGAAAAACATTTTCCAAAATAATTTTTTCTAAAATATAAATTTGAATAATTATAAAAAAGTTTAAAGAAATAATTTTTATGTTTTTTCCTCAAAACATAATATGAAAAGAATGTATATAAATAAAAATTGTCACATTTTTCTATTTGAAAAGTTTCATCATTATTTATTTCATTAAAAAATTTCTCAAACATATCAATATTCATTTCTAATTTTTCTACATCTGATTCTATAACTATATCTTTTATTAAATATTGTAATGTTTTATATGATGATTGATGTTCATTAAAAACTTTTTCAATTGTATAAAAATTTTGCATTAACTTTATTTAAATTTAAATTTTAATGAAATTTATATATTAGTCATTTAAAAATAATTAATTTAAAAAAATATCATTATTAAAATTAATATTTTTCTTCAATTAAAATTTTAAGTAAATTCTTTTTTTTTTAAATAATCTTTAAATTTTAAATTTTTTTTTCCATTTATTATAACATAATATTAAAAATAATTAAATATAATATATATATAAATATAAAAAAAACAATTAAGACAAAGAATTATGACTCAAAGCATGTTTAAGAAAATTAATATAACTTGAATCAGAATCTTTTAATTCTTCACTAGTTTTATTTATAGAACTATTTAAAAACATTGTATAATTTGAAATTTTTTCTGAATTTTTATCAATTTTAGGTTTAAAAGGAAAATTAGGAGTTAATTCCTTTATTCTTTTTATTCTATTTTCATCATCTGGAAATCTCATAATAATTTGTTTATCATCAAAATTTAATATTTTATATAATTTATAACATCCTTCAATAAAATCATCTTTATAAATAGGTTCTTCTGCATTTTTTATTTCTTCAATTATAGGTTGTAAAATTTTAATTACTTTTTTAGGAACTTTTGAAGTATCCATTGTATGAATTGTAATTTGACCATCATTATTTGAATCAAGTAAATTAAATATTTTTTCAAAAGTTTTATATTTTTTTTTATTAAATATATTATTTGAAGAATAATCAATTGATAAACTTTTCTTTTTATTAAATAAAGTTTCTTGAGTTCTTGATTTATGCATTTTATATTTTTCTGCATATGAATATAAATAATCAAATACATCTTTTCTTCTTGATAAATTAAATGAATCATTTTTATTTTCATTTATCAAAGGAGTAAATAATTCTTGTCCTGTTTTATTATCAAAAGGTTCATTTGCTTCTTGAAATAATTTATTTTTCTTTTCTTGAGATTTTGATAAATAAATTTTTTGTCTTTCATCAAATGATTTATTTATTAAACTTCCTTTTGAATAATCTGTAAATTCAGGTTTAAATGAACAATCTTGATACATTTCAATTTCAATTCTTTTTAATTTTTTTTGCATATTTTCTTTACTATTATACATTCTATTTATTCTTTCTTCTCTTGATATATTTTTTTTATTTTCCATTTTTAAACTTTTTGAATTAAAATTTGGAATAAATGAATAATTTTCTTGTTTATATTTATCTTTTAATTTTTTCATTTTATTTTCTACAATATCTCTATAATTAAATAATGATTTATCATCTTTATAATTTATTCTAAATTTTTTTGATTCTTCTAAAATTTCTGTTGTATTAGAATTTATTTTAGGATGAAAAGTATATATTTCTTTTTTATCATTTAATAAATTATCTTTTAATTCTTTTATTCTTTTATTTTCTAATTCTGCCATTTTAATTCCTTTTTCATATAATCTTTCTCCTGTATTTGTAAATGTACTTCTTTGAATATTTTTATATATTTTATTTCTTATTTTATTTTGATTAGGGGATTTTTTTAATAATGATTGTATTTTAATTGATTTATTATTATTATATGCTTTGATATTATTATTTTCAGTTAAAATGTTATTTTTTAAATTATTTTTATAAGATTTTATTTCATTTGGAATATTATTATTTAATAAATTTAACGATTGTTCATTTAAATTAATTGGTAAATTAGATTTGTTTATTTTATTTAATTCAAAAGACTTATTTCTACTTTTTTTTTTTTCCATTTTCTCTTTTAAATTATTAAAAAATCTTTCATATGAAAATAAAGTATGTTCAACAGGATTAATTTTTTGTTTATTCAATGAAATAAATTTTTTTTTAGATTTTTTTTCATTTGGTGTTTTTTCTTTTTTATTTTGATTTGTTTCAATATATTTTTTAATTTTTTTTTTGGTTTTATTTTTTTGTAAATTTGGGTTTTTTCTTATCATTTTCTCAGGATTTACTGTATTTTTTTTTAATATAAAATTATTATCAAAGTTTTTTTTTGGAGAATTTACTTGAGAATTTATTTGTGAATTGATTTGTGAATTATTTTTTGAATTTGATTGTGAATTAATTTTCTTATTTTGAATTTTATTATTATTAATTATATTATTTTTATCAGGATAACTGTTAGTTTTATTAGTAATTAATTTATTACTATTATTATCATTATTATTAGAACTAATATCAATATTATTATTATTTTTTGTATTATTTTCTACATTTAATTTCATTATTTCTTTATTTAATTTATTATTACTTACTTGTCTAGTTGATTCCTCATCAACTTCTTCTATTGTTGGAGTAAATATATTATTATCACTATTGATGAATTCATTTTTAAATTTAATAATTTGATTTTTTAAAAAATCCATTGATGAATAATCTAAATTATATTGTTTACAAAAATTAAAAGATAATTCTTCAGGATTTGAATTTAAAAATATTGGTAAATTTCCACTTTTTCCTTGATCTAATTCAATAGTCATAACATAAATTGGCTCTTCTTTAATTAAATTTTTAGTTTTTTTATTTGGTAAAAATTTATTTTTTTTATTTGAGTTTTCCATTAAAAATAATTTAAATAATTGAAATTTAAAAAAAATGTTAATTTAAATGGCAAGAATAGCTTTAGAATATAAAAATGAAGAGAAAAAAATAAATGAAATAAACAATGAATATGGAGAAAAATTAGGTTTAAATGAAGATGAAATTCCTCAATTAAATTTTGAATCTGATAAAGTATCAGAAAATCAAAAAAAAAAACAAATTGAAATGCATTTTTTAGACATTTTTCAAAAATTAGAAAAATTAAAAAAATCTGAAGAACAAAAGAAAGAATTAAGAGAAATAAAAGAGAAAAAAAGAAAAATTGAGAAAATTATTAAAAGGTATAGATATGGTATAGGTCTACTAATAATTTTAAACATATTATTAATATTTATTAAAATATTTAAATCTAAATAAAAAAAAACAATTTAAAAAAAAAAAAAAAACAACTTAAAAAAAAAAAAAAAAAAAAAAAAAAAAAAAAACAAAAAAAAAAAATAAAAAAAAAAAAAAAAAAAAAAAAAAAAAAAAAAAAAAAAAAAAAAAAAAAAAAAAAAAAAAAAAAAAAAAAAAAAAAAAAAAAAAAAAAAAAAAAAAAAAAAAAAAAAACAATTTAAAAAAAAAAAAAAAAACCACTTGAAAAAAAAATAAAAAAAAATAATGGAAGAATCCTCAAAAATAATAGAACAACCTCAACAAAATGAAAATATAATCCCAAATTCTCGTTATCAAAACTTATATGAAGAAGAAAATTCAATAGAACCTCATCATATGGTAAGTCAATCATGGAATTTTACACCAAAACAAAATTTTTATTTAAATTACATAAAAAGTCATGATGATTTTATTCCAACTGACATAAATAATCCATTTCCATTTTCTTATAGAAAAGCAGAATATGTAGAAGAAAAATATAAAAAAGCAAAATTACCTTTTAAAAATTTTCATCCTGAAAAATATTGTACATTAACAGGAGATTATAGAAGAAATAGATCACCTGCTTATTCATTTGGAATAAGAAAACATTTAAATAAAGCAAATATGAATAATTCTTTAGTTCCTTCATATGATGAAAATGATATTAAACCAATTATAAAAGAATCTAATTCTTTTAACGGAAAATTAAGAAATGTTTATCCTTTAATTTCATTAAAAAATAAAAAAAATTTTGAGAATTTTGTTAATTTACATGAAGATAGATTTAAAGGAGGTAATTTAAATAATATTGGTAGTAAAGATATTTTTCCTGGACCTGGTGCTTATAATGTTGATAAAATTACTATGTTTAGTGGACATGGGAGAGTGCCTTTGAGTAATTTTAGAAATAATAATCCTATTACTATTGGTAGAAGATATGATAGAGTTAATTATGATGTTAGTCCTGGTCCTGGATATTATAATCATTGTACTAATTTTGGAAGAATTTATTATTAAGTTTTTTTTATTTTTTTTTTTTTTTTGTATTATTTTTCAAAAAAAAGGAATTTATTTATTATTTTTAATCAAGTTTTATTTTATAATTTTTTAGGAAAAGTGATTTGATAGTTTTAATTTTAATTATTTTTTATGTAAAGTGAAAATATTAATTATATATAATTTTTGTTAAATTTCTTAATGAGAGAATTTTACTAAAACTTTAAACTAAATTTAGATTAATTTTTTCAAATATAAAAAAATAAAAATAAATGTTAAACTACCCAAACTACTATACACACAGATCAATTCCTTCCCAACCAATAATACCAACACCAATATTGCATTATAATCCAAATCTCCAAGTAACAAACAACAAAATATCCTTTGATGAATATAAAAATAAATTTAAACACTACCCAGTAAACATATATAAACAAACACCAAATTACAACACAGTAAAAAGTCAAATAATATCTCAAAATAAATATGATGATATTCCAAAAAATCTAAATGACCTATATAATTACTCAACTCGTAAAATGAACACTTTAGCCCAATCATATACTTTCCCTCAAAATTACCAAACACCTTATACTCCATATTATAAAACACCACTTCCTCCAATAATAACACCTTATAATATTATAACAAGATCAATTCCTACTCCAATGCCAATAATCCCTGATTCATTTATGCATAAATACAATTTTGCAAAACCTGTTTTTGGTTCTAGTTTAAACGGTCCTAATATTCCAATTAGTGATTATTCTAATAATTTTGGATTGAGAGTTCATAATGAACCTAATTTTTATCAAGCTCCATCAAGAGATACTATTTTACCTTCAATTCAAGGACATAATCATCCTACTTTTGGAGGGGATCATTTTATTACTTTTGCTATGGCTATGTTAAAACAAATGGATAGAAATGAAAAAAAAAATTTAGATTTACTTAAAGATACTTTGAAAAGACAAGAAGAAGAAATGGAGAAATTAAGAGAAAAAGAAAGAAGGAGAAAAAAAAGGAAAAAGGAAAAGAAAAAAAAAGGTAAAGATAAAGATGAAGAGGAAAGTTCTGAAGAAAGTGAAAGAAAGAAAGATGTTGGTTTAGGGAAAACTAAACCTAAGAAATTAAAAGATATTGAATTAATTCATGATTGGTGGCATTTATGTAGAGATTTTTTTAATATTTATGTTTTTATATCTACTGCTAAAAAATATGCAAATTATGCAAAAATTAGAAATAGAATTATTGAAGATAGATCAAAAGCAATTGTTAAAGAATTTGCTATTTTAAAAGATTGGATTATTGCTGTTGAAGAACCTTTATGGAAAGAATTAAAAGTTTTAGATGATTTAGATCTTTATTTTACTAATATTGATTCAAATTCTAAAATTAAGATTCAAAGTCAAAAAGTAAATGCATTAATTCAAAAATATATTGAAAATTTAATATCTAAATGCTCAAAATTAAATGATATTCCTGATAAAGTTTCAGAAATTTTATATGAATATATAAAAGATAATGGATATTTTGCTAAAAATTATTTAAATACTTTTCAAGTTAATAGATTAGATTTTGGTTTTTATGGTAATACAAGAAAATTAAATAATGAACAAAGTGGAATGTTACTTTCATTTTTAATTATTTCTGGTATTACTGTTCAATCATTATTTCTTCATTTAAAAGAAATTTTTAAAGATGAATTTAACAAAAGAATAAATACTAATATTTTAATAGTAGGAAGTATATTACATTATATAAATGTAAATGCATTTAAAAATGATCCAACACAAATTAGAGAACCTTCAATTTTATTTAATTATTATAGAAATTATCATATTTATAATGAACAACTTGAAAAACAACATGATACTTTAAATAGTAATGCTATATTTCTTGATAATGATGAAATGGTTGATTATTTAATTCCAGAAAATAAAATAAATCATTATTGGGAACTTAATGAACAATTTTCTTCATCAATAGAAAATTTTATTCATTTATGGGGTTGTAAATTAGCAAAAGCAATTAAGAATAGATATTCTATCAATGATCCAAATCTTAAAGTAAAGAAAAAAATGGAAGCTCCATCAACAAAGAAATTTACAAAAGATTCAAGTGATAGTGATAATAATGAAAATGAAGAAGAAGAAGATGATTAATTAAATATATAATTTTATTATAAATCATAATATAAATTCTTAAAAAAAAAAATTAAATTATTTTTATATTCATTTTTAAAAATAAAAATATTTTATTTAATTGTTTTGTGTGGTGGAATAATTAAATCTCTATTAACATCAGAATTCATATATTGTGTAAGTAATTTTTGTAATTCACCATGTTTTTCATTTAAATCTTTAACACTTTCAACTAATTCTTTTCTTTCAAAAAGTAAATCATGATAAGCAGTCAAAGCAGTATCAAGTGCTTTCCAAACATTATATGTTTTATCACTAATTGTATTACCTAATTTTTCCCAATAAGTTTCTGATAAATATTTCATTCTTTCTTTTTTTGCTTCTTCATTATCTTCTAATGAAAAATCACCTCCACTTGAACCAGAAGTTGCATTATTTAACACTATAAAATTATTAAAAAAGAAAATATTATATTTTTTATTTTACTTTTTTCTTGTGCTTTTTTTTTCTTTTCATTATAAAATTCTTTTAATATTTCAAGTACTTCATTTGGATCTATTTTAATTTCATCATTTTCATTTGAATTTTTTTCTTTTTCTTCTCCTTCAGAATCTCCTTCATCTTCTTCATTTTCATCTTTTTTATCTTCTTGTTTATCATTTAAATTATGTTTATAAAATAATTCTAATAATTGATTTAATTCATGTTCACTTTTAATATTTAAAGCTCTACAAATTGATTCAACATATTCAGGAACTTTTTCTTCATATGTCATATTTTTACATCTTTCAATTGTATCAGTTTCAATTAAAAATTCTGCTTCTTCTATTATATATATGAAAACTTGTTTTACTCTTGGAATTGATATTTTATCTAAAATATTATTTTTGAAATTATTTCTTTTTTTTTCTGCTTCATTTACTTGTTTATTTTGATTTTCTTCTGTTTCTTCTAATTCTTGATCTCTTTGTAATTCATCTAATGAAAATCCTTTATTATTATCATTTGGTATATTTTCCATTCCTAATTGTTGTGTTTTTATTGTTCTATCTGCTAATATTACTTTTAATGCTAATTCTTTTGCTTCTTTACTTTTCATTTCATATATTTCTTTAAAAACTAATTCATCGTGTTTTTCAAAATGTTGGAATTTTAATTTTAATGCATCATAACTTTCTGTCATTTTTAATAATTCTATTCTTAATTGAGAATTTTTTAATCTTTTTTGTAAATCATTTTTTTTATATATATCATTACAAACATTTATTTTATCTAATAATTTACTATTCCATGCATTAAATTGATCTCTTTTTTCTTCTGCTTCTTTTATTTTTTCATCTCTTATTTTAATACGATATTCTAATTTTTCATATAATATTTTAATTTCATATAAAAATTCTTCTACTTTTTCTTTAATATAATTTAAATGAGTTTCCATTAAAATAACTTTATTAATAAAATCATTTTCTTTTTTTTTTGCTTCTTTTTCAGCATTTTCTTCTAAAGTATCTTGTAAATTAGTTAATTCTTTTTCTTTCTCAGTACCAACTCTATCAAGTTTATCAATTAAATTTTTAATATAAGTAATATATTGTTCATTAATAATATCTTTTCTATCTTCAATAAATTGTTGTTCAATTTTATTTAAATGTTCTAACATTTTATCTCTTATAGTAATAAATTGTTGACTCATTAAATCAATCATTTTTTCAATATCTCTATGAAATTGTTTTAAACTATCAACATATGTTTGATCTCTATAATCTAATTCTTTTCTAAATTCAATTATTAAATTTTTTTTTCTTTGCATAATTTCATCACATTCTAATTTAAATTTATCAAATTCTTCTTGTAATTTATCAGCTTGTTCAATTTCCATTAATTCTTTTGCTTTATCTTCTGCTTTTTGTAAATCTTCTGGTAATTTTTCATCAAATTCTTCTAAATGTTTTAATCTTTTTGCATGAGATTCTTCATTATGTATATTTCGTTGATTTTCCACTGCTTGTGTATTTTTATATATTTCTTGAATTTGATCAAATCCATTTCTTCTTTCATTTTCAATTTCATCTATTTTTTATTTTATAAATAATATTTACTGTATGATCTCTCTATTTGAGTTTTACCATAATTTTTACATTCAATGGAATAAGTTTTCTTTTCCATTTTTTAATTTAATATTTTTTTATGTAACTTATATATAATTAATATTATTCAAAAAATTTAAATATTTTATATTTACATTAATAAGATTAGATTTAAAACATTTAAATAATAAAATATAAATAAATGAATTTTAACTTTTATTCCCAAAAAAAAAAAAAGTAAACTCCTTAAGTAAACTTTCTAGAAATTTCAGATACAAAATATTTAGAAGAAACAGGTCCTTTTTCAACAATAGAATTCATTTCATTAGAATCATTTCTAGAAACAAAAGAAGCCATTCCACTAAATTCAGGTATTTCATCAATAATAGGTTCACCAAGAGATTCTTCTAAAAAATAAGTAATAAATCCAGTAACAACACCACAAATAGAAAATAAATAATTAATATAATTTCCAATAACAGAAGAAATAGGAGCAACAAAACAAGCACCAAATCTACTTAATAAAAATAAATAAGAACAAACACTTCCTCTAATAGGAGTAGGAAAAACTTCAGGTGTATAAATATAAATAACATTAAAAATTGCAGCAAAACCAAAAGTAGTTAAAAAAATTAAAAAACTTTTTATAACAATTGAAAAGTCTATAAATGTAAATAAAAAAAATCCAATTGCACCTAAATAACTTCCATATTTCATTATTACTAATCTACCAAAAATATTTGCCATCCAACCAGATGACATTTCACTTATCATTTCTGCTGAAAATGCCATTATGGAATCTACATACATATTTCCTCCTAAATGCTCTAAATTTAATATTATTCCATAAAAATAAAATGCTGATAAAAACCATATAATTGCTAATAATAATAAATTTTTTTGTTGGGATTTTAATTTGATTATTTGAATTATTGATAAATTTATTTGATTACTTCCTTTTCCTGTTTTTTTAGTATTTTTTTGAAGAAATTGCTCCATTTTTGGTTTATAATCTTCCCATTCTTTTTCTGTTTTATTTATTTTTGATATTTGATCTAATGTTGATAGTATTTCTTCAGTTTTACCTTGAGAATTTAACCATCTTACACTTTCAACCATATAAATAATTGACCAATATGCTAAAATTGAAAATGGAATTGATACAACAAAAAATAATAATCTCCAATTTTTAAAAAAATAAAAAAATAAAGAAACAAAAATTCCAGTTACAGGATACATTGAATTAACTAATCCCATAATAATACCAGAAATATCTCTTGCAACATATTCAGAAATCATAATTGAAGACATACCATAAACATAAGAAGTAAATCCTGATAAAAATATAATAAAAAGTAATTGTGTTGGATTAACTGTACATAAACTTAAAATATTTGCGATACATGATATAGATAATAATATTTGAAATATTCTTTTTCTACCAAATTTATCTGGTAATGGTGATAAGACTAAACAACCTAAAATTGAACCAAAAAAAAAAACTGAACCAATTAATGGAATATAATTTTCTCTTTCACATATTAAATCAAATGAATATGTAAAATTAATTATACTTTTTGATGGATCTTTTTTATATGTTATTGTATTTTGATTTTGACAAAATAATTGTTTATTATATTCACATTCGTGATAAATTGAATTTAAATCATCGTTTATTTTACATAAATAAATCGGTTTTTTTGTTAAAAATGCAAAACCAATTGATTGAATTAAAGATAAACTTGCACTACCTATTACACACCATATTATTTTGGTTTGAAGTGGTCCTTTATCTCCTACTACTATTAATGCATCATCCATTTAAATTATAAACAATTTATTTATATATTAATTAATTTATATATAAATAATTTATATGGAAATTATATTTTTTTTTAGTTTATTTTTTAATAAAAACAATTTTTTTTATATTTTTTTTACAATTTTTTTATTTTTTTTACAATTTTTTTTATTAAAATATATGGTTTGGATTATATTCTTTCGTTGCCCAATCAGGAATTGATGTCTTAAATTCATAATTTTCAAATTTATATGTCCATGCATGTAACCATATTTTATAACAAAAAATTTCTGATACTGATAAATTTAGATTATCATTATTATTATTAGTATTATTATTAATATTATTATTATTACTTTGTTCATTTTCAATTTTTTTTTCTTCATCTTTTTTTTCTTCATCTTTTTTTTCTTCATCCTTTTTTTCTTTAAATAAATATTCTTTCATTTCTGGATTATCTAATTCCTTAATTCCATTAAAAACTATTCCACCATAACAAGGATCATTTGCAATAGGAAAACCTAAATATTTTAAATGTATTCTTATTTGATGTGTTCTCCCTGTTTTAGGTTTACAAATAACAACAGAAGTATTACTTTTTTCATCATAAAATAATTTTTCAAATTTAGTTTCAGAAAATTTCGGATCATTTAATTCATTATTATTTTCTTCATTTCCACAATTTTCAATATTTTCATTTTTTTTCACATCACTTTCCTTAAAATTATTTTTTTGACTTCCATCTAAATTTAAAAGACTACTTTTAATTTTATTTTCTTTTTTAATTTTTTCAGCTTCTTCATCAGAAATATCAGTATAAATACCTTTTCCATTATCTAATGCAATAATATATCTTTTAACAACAACATTTTCATCTTTAAAATTACCTTTAACTCTAGCAAAATAAATTTTTTGAATTAAATCAGAATGTAATTTTTCTCTAAACCTCTCAGCAGAATTTTTATTTTTAGCAAATAAAACAACACCAGAAGTATGTTTATCTAATCTATGTAAAACTTTAATATTTTCATATCCAAATTCATCAAGTAATATTCTTTGAAGTGTATTAAATTGATATCCACCACAAACATGAACAGGCCAAGATGAAGGTTTATTTACAGCTAAATAATTATCATCATCATAAATTATTTCTAATTGAGTATCAATTATTGGATTTTCTTTTCTTATTGTTAAATGTGTTAAGAAATCATTTCTTTTTAATTTATATGATGGTTCAATTTTTGTATTATTTATTAATATTTTTCCTGAATTAATTGCATTTATAAAATATTCTTTTGTGTATGATGTAAATTCTGTATTTAAAACTGATATTATATTTTTTCCTACCCAACGACCTTTTACATATAATTGATATTTAAATTCATATGGTTCAATTAAACGTAGATTGTTTTTTTTTATTACATGAGGTTTCATACTGTAATATTCATTTTTTATTTTTTTTAATGACTTTCTTTCTTCATTTTTACTTTTTTCCATTTTAGATTTTTTTTTTGAGAAATTGAATTATTGTTTTTAAACTTTTATAATTATAATTTTTGCTTATTTTTTTTTAAATATATTTTTTAAGTTTTATTATTTTAATTTTTATTTAATTAAATTAAGTTTAAAAAATGATTCCTATATTAAAAATTAGATTAATATATGTAAAAAGAAATTTATGTAAAAATATTTTCCAATTATTTTATCCTTTAATCTATATACTTTTAATAGGATATGCTTTAAAAGGATTAAAGTCAGAAAATTATCAATTAATTAATAATACAAAACCAAAAAGTTATTCTAGTCAAACTTTTAATTTATATAATTATCAATTCATAAATAATATTAATGATCAAATAGGTGTAATTTCAGATAATAAAATAATAATTGAACAATTTTTAGAATTTGCACATAGAGTATATTCACTATCATTTTTTACAATTAAAACATTTTCTAATGAAAAAGAATATAAAAAACATTTATATTCATCAAATTATATTAATGAAATACCATTTGACTTTATATTAGTAATAAAAGGGAAAGATAAAAAAAATCTAAATTTTGAGATAAAAAGTCAAAATTTAAAAATAAGATCAATTTATTCTTCATCAAATTTATTAACATTTAATAATGATTTAATGAATACTCAATTAAATGATGTAGAAAGATGGTTAAATTATGATATTTTTTTAACAAATTTCCTTTTATATTTAAATAATATTAGTAAACCTCAAGAAAATATTAAAATAAATTATAAACCATTAACAACTCCACCAATATATAATTATTTAAGTAATGAAGATTTAATAATAGTAATTCCAATGTTAATATCAATTTCATATTCTTCTACATTATTTACATTTTTTTTATGGATGGTAAAAGAAAAAGAAAAAAAATTAAAAGATTTATTATCAAGACAAGGAATAAATCCAATTAGATATTTTTTTTCTTGGGTATTAACTTTTTTAACATTAACAATAATTCCAATGATTATATGTGCATATGAAATAAAACAATTTTTTTTTTATAATATAACTTTTTTTTGGATTTTTATTTCATTATTTTTATTTTCAATGAATATTTTTAGTATGTCATTTGTTCTTCAATCATTTGTAAATACAATTCAAGGAGGACAAACTTTACTTAAAGTAGTTTATTTAAGTGTTTCTATATTATCTGGTGTTATTGCATCACCTCAAATACATTTATTTTTTAAATATATTTTATTTATTTTTCCACAAATAACACAAGTTGAAAATTTTGAAGTTTTATTTGCTTTAGATAATTATTTGAAAGGAATTGATTCTACTTTATTTTTTGTTCCTTATAATAAAATTTCATTATTTAATACTTTTATTATGTATATTTTATCTTTTTTATTTGATATTTGTTTAGGAACATTTTTTACCATTTATCAAAATTCAGGAATGGATTTATTACCTTTTATTAAACATTTATTTTCATTAAATACATTAACAGATTATGGAATTTTATATGATGAAAAAATTTCTGATATTGAATTAGAAGAAATTAAAACAAAACAAAAAATTGAATCAAATCATCAAATAATCGGAAATGAAAAAGAAAAAAAAGAAAAAGGATATTTATCAATTCAAAACATAACAAAAAGATATGATGATTTAATAGCAGTTGATAATTTTAATGGAGAATTATATTCAAATGAAATATTTTGTTTATTAGGACATAATGGAGCAGGAAAAACAACTTTAGTAAAATTAATTTCAAGAATGGAAAAACCAAATAAAGGTGATATTTATTTAAATGGTATTTCAATATATAAAAATAAAAAATATCTGTTTCAAAATATTGGTTTATGTAATCAAGAAGATATTTATTTTGATTATTTAACAGTAAGAGAACATTTAAAATTAATGTCTGAAATAAAAGGAAATAAAATGAATAAAGAAGAAATAAATAATTTAATAGAAAAAATAGAATTAAATGATAAAAAAGATTCATTATCATCAACTTTATCAGGAGGACAAAAAAGAAAATTATGTGTAGCTTTAGCTTTATGTGGAAATAGTAAATTAGTTTTATTAGATGAACCAACAAGTGGAATGGATATAATGTCTAAAAGAGTTTTATGGGATTTTTTAAGAGAATATAAAAAAAATAAAATTATTATTTTAACCACTCATTCTTTAGAAGAAGCTGAAATTTTAGGTGATAGAATTGGTATTATGAATGAAGGTAAATATATTTGTTCTGGTACTTCTAATTTTTTAAAAAGTAAATATCCTTGTGGTTTTAATATTAATTTTATTATTAATGATAAAATTTTAACTAGAGAAAAAAGAATTGAATTTGTTGGTAAATTAAAACAAATTGATAATTCTGGTTTAATTAAAATTGCTTCTAAAAATATTTTATCTATTAATTTTTTAAAAACTGATGATAATGTTAAAGAATTATTTAAAGAGATTGAAAGAATTAAAACTGATTATGGAATTGAAAATTATACTGTTTCTACTACTTCTTTAGAAGATGTATTTTTGAAATTAAATAATAATGAATTAAGTACTTTAATGTTTAATCAATTAGAAAAAGAAGAAAATTTTATTAAATCAAAATATGATACAAGTATAACAGTAAATGTAAAAAAAGAAAAAAAACAAATTTCATTTAAAAATGAAATTTATTATAATATTTCAAGAAATTTAATTCCTTTATGGAGAAATAAATCTAGTTTTATTTTAGAAATTATATCTGCTTCAATTACAATTTTTATTTATATTTTTGGATTAAATTCATTATTTATTACTTCAAGATATACTTATCAAAATATAAATGAATTGATAAAAATAAATCCAATACATATTAAATCTTATCCAATTGAATATTTTGATTTATTAAAACAATCTTATTTTTATAAAAAAAATAAAGTAAAATTAAAAGCTATAAAGTATAATTTCAAAAAAAACCATAATCTTACAATTGATGATATAGATAAAGAATTTTATAAACAAAGTAAATATAAAAATGAGAGAAGTGTTTTAGTTATAAATAAAAAAGATATTAATAATTTAGAATTTAATATTCTATATCAATCAGCTTCAATAGAATATTTTCAATCAACTATGAATTTCATTATATCATTTCTTTTAGAAAAATATGATATAAAAACAAATTTTATTCATAAATACTCAAATATACCAACAGGAAGTAAACCAGATGATTTAAAAGATTTTCAAAAAATTTTTGTTTTATTATATTCATTAATAATGATTTGGAATTCATTTATATCAATAAGTGGATTTATGATAACAACTCCTTTAAAAGAAAGAATAAATAATATAAAACATTTATTATATCTTTCAGGTTCAAATATGTTTGCTTATTGGCTTAGTATATTAATTATGGATATTATTAAATTTATGATTTTTTTATTTTTAGTTTTTCCTTTTTTAATATATACTGATAGTCAATATTGGTATCATTTAATTGTTATTATACCATTTGTATTTTCTGTTAATTTATTTGTTTATATTTTTAGTTTTTTATTTCAAAAAGAAGAAAATGGACAAAAATTTTATTTGTTATTTTGTCTTATTACATCAATTTTATTTCCTTGTTTATCAATGATTAGATTAGGAGGTAATAATTATTTCATATATTTATCAGAAAATACATTTATTTATACTGAATCTGATTTAATTCCTAGTTCTTCATTATTAATTGCAATAGGTAGAATATTTTATTTTGGTTTATTAAAAGGAGGAGGATTTGATAATCAAAATAAATTAAAATATACAATTTTTAATCATTCAATGTTATTTATAATCCAATTTTTTATTTATTCTTTTATTTTATTTTTATTTCAAATAAGATTTTTTGAAAAATTATATCATGAAATTATAGTATCAATCTTTTTCAGAAGAAAAATATTAAATGAAATGCAAAATGAAATATCAGATAATAATAGAATAATAATATCAGATGATGAAAAAAAATATACAACAAAAATAATAAATTTAATAAAAAATTATTTTATATGTCGTGGAAAAAATATAAGAGCAGTAGATAAAATGAATATATCATTAGAACCAAATGAAAAATTTGGTTTATTAGGATATAATGGTTCAGGTAAAACAACAACATTTAAATCAATAACAAATGAAATTTTTTTTGATGAAGGAGAAATTGAATTATTTAATAAAAAAGTAACTAAAAATTTTAATGAAATAAGAACAAATATAGGATATTGTCCTCAAGAAAATGCATTATTTGAATATTTAACAGTAGAAGAAATATTAAAATATTATATTAAATTAAAAAATATAAATGAATCAATAAAAGAAATAAGTGAAAGATTTGGATTAGAAAAATATTTAAAAACTTGGTGTACAAATTTATCAGGTGGAAATAAAAGAAAATTAAATTTTGCAATTGCTTTAATGAGTTATCCTAAAATTTTATTATTAGATGAACCTTCAACTGGAGTTGATCCAGATTCAAGAAGAATTATGTGGAAAAATATTAATGAATTAAGTTATAATATTGAAGAATATAATTTAATTATTTCAACACATTCAATTGAAGAAGCTGAAATTTTATGTGATACTGTTTCTTGGTTAAAATTAGGAAAATTTGTTTGTGTTGGTAATCCTGAAAAATTAAAAATTGAATATTCTAATGGTTATTATTTATATATTAATTTTAATTATCATAAATTTCAAAATATTGATTTTAATAATGATGATGTGGAAAATATTAAAATTAAATTTATTAATTTTGTTAAAGGAGAAAATATTATTAATAAAGCTATTTATGATAAACCTAATTTAATTTATAGTATTAATCAAATTAATATTATTTTTGATAATATAAAAGAATATATTTTATCAATTGAATTAAAAGATATTGGAAAAGATGGTTCTTATAATTTTTTTATTCATATGAATGAAGATAAAAAAGGAGAATTTTTTGGGATTATTTTAAATATGAAAAAATCAAATAGTTTTATTTCTGAAGTTAGTATTAATATGGAATCTTTAGAAAATATTTTAACAAAGTATTAAATTTGAATTTATAATTATTTAAAAAAATTAAATATATATTTATTTATTTATTATATTTTTCTTCTTGTTTTTTTTTTTCCCTTTCACTTTTTTCTCTTAACATATCTAAAAAATATTTTTTTTGTTTATCTCTGGATAATTTA
>JAEEGK010014487.1_pt1 | contig 17613 bp, 7 predicted proteins | sample 8958771 | NCBI WGS metagenome assembly JAEEGK01 (sample SAMN16246547, study PRJNA631951) | gut metagenome | biome: gut microbiome; feature: rumen; material: SC-attached | host: Bos | place: Iran: Karaj | collected 2018-10
CAATCCCCAATCCCCAATCCCCAATCCCCAATCCCCAATCCCCAAGAATTGAAAATAAATAAATTCATTATATTATTAACCAATATTATTTTTTAAATTATATAATTATTAATATAAAAATAAAATATTTTTTGATTATTTTTTTAGAATTAATTTATAATATTGCAAAATTTATTTATTAATAAAAAATAATTATACTATATTAGATGAAGAAAGACTTTTTTTTAAAGTTTTTACTCTAATAAAATGTTCAGGTGGAATTAATAAACCATTATGTTTAATAAATTTATTAAAATTTGGTATAAATGGTTTTTTAAATTTTTCAAAACTTTTTTTTTCTTTCATTGAAAAATTATTAGTATTTTCATTATCAATTTTAAATTTTTTTCCCATAATTTTTCTATTAAAATCAATTAATTCAAAACTTGCATTTTTAGATTTTTTCACCTTAAAATTTATATTATTATTTCTTTTAATAAAAGAAATTTGATTTTTAAATATATTATTTCTGCTTTGAGTAATATAAATATCATTTTTATTATTATTACTATTTATTATTTTTGGTAAAGGATTTTCAGAAGATTCAATTGCATTAAATAAATTATCAACATTAGAATTAATTAAACTATTTGATATTGAATTTTTTGAACTATAATTTCCTTGAATAGAATTTTCATTTAAAGGATTTAAAGAATTAAAGCTATTAATTAAATTATCTTTAATTGTATTAATATTATTATTATTAATATTAATATTAAAATTATTATTATTATAAAGATTATTAATATTATTATTAATATTATGATTATTAATATTATTTATTTCATTGTCTAATAAATGTAAATTAGATTGAAAAATTAATTTTTCACTTTTATTTTTTTTTAAAACTGTTTCTGAAATTTTATGATATTCATTTAAAGATAATTTTCTTTCTTTTTTATTATAAATACCTTCTTTTATATTATTATTATTATCTTTAACAATAACTCCAAATTCAGGTTCAATTAATTGAAAATTATCTCCTGAAGGAGGACAAAAATTTTCTTTTTTTTTAAGTAAAATATTTTCAAATCCAGGTAAAAAATTTAGTTTATTTTTAAATTTATTTATAAAATTATTGTCATTATATATTATTTTTGTTTTATTTAAAGATGAAGTGGTATTAATTTCATTATTATTTTCTTTAGAATAATTTGATATTTCTTTTATTAATTTTAAATTTGATTTTATTGTTATAAAATTTTGTTGAAATATATTATTATTAAGATTTAATTTTGATATTACTTTTCCATTTGAATCAAAAGTAAATTTTTCACTGTTAAAATTAATTAATTTTTTGTTTTCTTCTTTTATTGGTTCTTCTTTTATATTTATTGATTCAATTTGAGAACTTTTATGAAATTTAAATTTTTTTTTTTTTTCTTTTAATTTATCAATTAAAGTTTGATTTTCTCTTAATTGTTTAATGTTTTCAACTTCAGGTTTAAGAAATTCTTTTTCATTAATATCAAAAACAGTAAATGAAGAAATTGAAATATCATTATTTTTTTCAATTTTTTTATTTTTATACTTTGATGAATTATTTATTGGAGAAGAAAAATATGAAGTTTTTCTATTTAAAGAAAGAAGATTTTCACTTTCAGAATTTTTTTCTTGAATTTCGTGTATTAAATTATTTTTTATATTATTTTCAAAATATCTATCTTTTATTATTTTATTTGGTTCTTTTATTTCATAATTTTTTTCAATTAAATTATTATCATCTTTATCATATTTAATGTCTAAAATTTTAATAATTGAATTAATTTGTTTTTTTATGAAATAATGACATAAATTTATAATTTTTTCTTCTTCATTTTTTCTTTCTGAAAAATAAATTGAATTAATTAATAATTTCTCAATAATAATTTTAACTATTATTTCAATATCTTTATCAAATACTTTTTTTTCTTTTAAATCATTCATTTAATTAAATTTTAAAAATATTTAATTTCATTTAAATGAAAAAAAATGAAGAAGAAAGTGTAAATAAAATAATATCTCAATATAAAAATAATAAAATAGTAAATTTATATAAAAACAAAAAAGACTTTTATCCTTTTAATTATGAAGAAAAAAAACCAAATAAAATTCCACATGAAAAATTAAGAAAAAATTCTAAAAAAAGAGTTTTAAATAATTTTATGAATGCAATGATTTTTCCTTTTGAAGAACAAAGATATTTAATTGATAATAATAAGAATAATAATAATAATGATATTAATAATAATCAAATTAAAGGAAATAATACTTTTAGAGAAATTATAGGACAAAGAAATATTAATTTAAAATTTGATAAAAATGATTTTAATGAAAATAAAAATTTTAAAGTTAATAAAAGTAATAAAATTATTCAAAGTAGATTAAAAAAAGAAAATAAAAAGTATTGTAAATCAAAAGAAGAATTTTTAAAAAATAATAATGATAATTTTTATGAAAAATTAAATTATGCAAATAAATATAAAGTTAATGAAAATTCTAAAAAAAATACTATTATAAAAACATCAAATTTAAATACTTATGAAAATGAAAATACTTTATCAAAAGAAAAAATAAATTATTCAAAAGAAGAAATATTAACAAAAAGAAAAGAAGACTGGAAAAAATTATATGAATACTTTAAAAATAAGTAATAAAAAAAAAATAAAAAAATAAAAATATATTATCATTTAAAATTTCTATTTAAAAAAAAATAAAATATTAAATTTTTTTTAAAGAAGATTTTCTTGAAAGGAAATCATATTATTATTATCAAGATAAAATAATTCCATTTGTAAATTTGTATAAAAACAAAGAATTAAATTAATAAGAATAGAAATAAGAAAATATTTATAAAAATTATCATAAATAAAAGGAAAAGAAAATAATAAAGAAAAATTACTGAAATAAAAAATATAAGAATAATAAAAGCTTAAAATAAAAATATCAAAAAATAAAAAAGAATTAATAAAATTTCCATTAAAATTTTTTTCTTCTAAATTATCTTTTAAAGAATAAAAGTGTTTAACATGAAAAATTCCTAAAAATCCAATAATTATATTAATAAAATCAATAAAAAAAGAAAAAAATAAAAAATTTGAAAAAGTCAATTTTTGAATTTTGATAAATTTAAAATAAGAAAAATATCCGTTAAAAAAAATAAGAAAAAAATAAAAAAGAAACCAAAAAAAAATAATAATATTAAAATATTCTCCTATAAAACCTAAATATTTAATTTTTAAAGTTTTTGATTTTATTAATTGTTTATCGGTAGAAACTCTAATTGGATAAAATTTAGACATTAAATTTTTTTTTTCTAAATCATCATCAGATAAATTTTCTTTAAAATCTTCTTTAATTTCTTCATTTAATTCTTTTTTAATTTTTTTTGAGGGATTTTTTAAAATTTTTAATGATTCTGCTTTATAATAATTTTTCTTTTTTTTTTTCTTTTTTTCTTTTTCTATTTTCTTATTTATTTCTAATATTATTTGTTTTAAAGATAATAGTTTTTCTTCTATTTCATTTATTCTTATTGAATATAATATTTTTTCTTCACTTTTTAAATTTGAAATAATAAATATTCTTTCCAATGATTTTTTACTTATTTGAATTTCAACTAAAGGAAATTCTATAAAAAAATATTCATGAGATTTTATTATCTTATTTAATTTATTTTGTATTTCTTTATCTATTATTGAAGAATTTTCAAAATGTAAATCTTCTTCATATTCTTTAAAATTCATTGTTTTCATTTATAATTAAAATATAATAAATATTAAATAAAAAATTGTTAAAAATAAAAAATACTTATAAATAAATAAATAAAAAAAAGGAATTCATTTTTTTTCATATTTAAAACATAAAACTTTTCTTAAAGAAATTTGATTAATTAAAAAAAACTATAATTCAATATCACCAATATTCCAATTATCAGCAATAATTCCAAAATGAAAATTAGGCATTCCACAAATAATATTATTAGTGTTAATTCTTAAAGCATCATGCATTTCAATAAAATTAAATTGTTCATTTTCAAAAAAAATTTTTACTTTAGGAAAATCACCTAAATCATAAGTTCCAGTTAAACTATTTTTACTACAAATATTACTATAATTTATATCATTAATATTATTAGTATTTAATTCTAAATTTCCATAAATATAATTTAAAACATGATTCATTGGTTTTTCTATTCTATCACATAAAAAAATTTTTGCATCTTTATTATTTTTTTCATTATGATAACAATAACTTTCATCTTTCACAAAAAAAAATTTTATTTTATTCTTTTTTTCAAATACATTAAGAGAAAAATGTTTTCCTACCCCAAAATCTTTAAATTTATAATCTTTTATTATAAAATTATCAATTTTTAAATAATAAGATTTTAAAAATGAAAGTTCTTTTATTTTATATATTAATAAACATTTATTTGAAAAACATTTAAAATCTAAATTTTCTATTTCATTATATGTTGTTATTTTTTTTAGTAAAAAAGGAAATTTCAAAGAAAAAAAATATACTGGTCTTATTATTATTTCATTTTTTTTTTCTAATGAAGTATATGCTATATATAAATAATGTGAATTTAATAAAGAAATTGAAACTAAATTATAATTTAAACTTTTATTTATTGGAATCATTATTTCATTAAAATTTTTACAATAATAATCTTCAATTAATTTATTTTTAATATTTAAATTATATTCACAAAAAAAACCTTTCTCATTAGTTAACATTAAATAATAATTATCACTTAAATTTTTAATTATTAATAAATCTTTTAAAATTCCATTAGGAATATTATCTAAATAAATATCTTTAATAAAGCTTAAAGTATTATTATAATTTAATTGAAAAATTTTTAAGCATTTATAGAAATTATTAAACAAATAAACTTCATTTCCAATAATTTCAAAAGCCGAATTATTCATAAAAAAAAAATTATCATCAATAATATTTTGATTAATATTTTCTAAACTAATATTACCAGAAAAAACTTGAAACATAGAAGTATCCATATTAATAGCAAAAGAATAACCAAATTTATGAGGAACACTTTGAAAAATATTTTGACAAAAATTAATTAAAATTTGATCATTTGGTTCCCAAATTTGTAAAGGTTTACTTTGATTAATAAATTTACCATAATTCAATAAAGAATCATTTTTTAAATCCGTATATTTATCATTAAATACATTAAATTTATAATAATATAATTCTTTATCATTTGAATAAAAAGCTTCATTTGGATCTCTATTTCTTATCCAAGTATAATTCCATAAAGGCCAAAATTTTCTTATACAAATTTTTTTGTCTCCATCATATATTATTTCTATTTTTAATTTATTTTCTTTTATTGTATTTGTTAAATAAATATATAAATCATTTACTAATGAAATCCAATTATTTTTATCTTCTTCACAAATATCATTTGGTGTATTTTTAAAACATAAAAATAAAGAAAAAGTTATATTATGTTTTTTTATATATTTTTCATTATTTATTACTTCATTCATATAATCAAATATTGTGAAATAATTATTTATTTGAATTGGCTGATCATGAGTTAAAAGAAAACAACCTCTTTGATCTAAATATGCTTTTTTTTCTTTTGTATAACAATTTTCTTGAGGAACATAATATAAATCTATTTTATAATATTTTGTACCTTTTCTAATTATTTGATTTAATTCTCTTATATCATTAAAAGAGTGAACTTGCCATTTATATTTTCTTGAATTTAATGATGTTGGAAGTTCTAAACTTAGACAATTTAATATTGAGATTATTATTATTTTTATCATTTTCGAATTTTTATATATTTAATTAATATAATAATTTATAATTTCAATTTAATTTTTTTTAAATTGTTAAATATCAATAAAAAAATTTATGATTAATTTTTTGTATATAAAATAAAAGTTAAATTAGAAAAATCTAAGAAATTATGTTTAAAATGAATTAAAATTATTTCTTTTCCATTTAATATTTCTTGTTATTTGAATTAAATTATAATTTTCTCATTTCATCAATTAGTAACATTTATATTTTTAAAATTAAATTAGTTAATTAATTAAAAAAATTCTTATAAAAAAACTTTTATTAATATGGTTGATTTGAATTGAAAAAGAATTGAAATAAAATAATTCAAAAAAGAAGATATTTTAGAATTACTACAAATTATTTTAATATATTTATTCAATCTTTATTAGGAAAATCAATTGAATTAAATTTAGGAATTTATTATTTAATTATTGAAATTAAAAGTTTAATTCAAAAAAAGAAGAAATTTATTAATCAACAATTTATAATTTTTAGGAATTCAATTATATAGTACTCAAACTTTATTTTTTATCATAGTAAATAAATAATATTTTATTTAGTTAAATTAAGAGAAAGTAAAAATGCAATAAGATATATTAATTGGATAATATATAATTTAATAGTTTTTCATAAATTTTAAAAACAATTAAAGAGAAAAAATTAATTATTAAAAATTTATTTATTTTTAGAAATATTTTTTTTAAAAACACTTAAAATTTTATCGTCATTACAAATTAATTTACATTTGTGATTAATATTGTGAAAAATGGTATCTCTATAAGTAAGTTTAATACAATTAAAACCATTTAAATTTAAAGAAGTTAATTTAGAACAATTAAAGAACATAGAATTCATCATCCAAACATTTTGAGTATTAAAATTAGATAAATTTAAATCAACCAAAGAAGAACAATTACAAAACATATTACTCATATCTTTAACATTAATAGTATTAAAAGAAGATAAATTTAAAGATTTTAAAGAAGAACAATTTTTAAACATTCCACTCATCATCCAAACATTATTAGTATTAAAATTAGATAAATTTAATGAAGTTAAAGAAGAACAATTACAAAACATATTTTCCATATTATTAACATTATTAGTATTAAAATTAGATAAATTTAATGAAGTTAAAGAAGAACAACCAAAAAACATATTTCTCATAAGATTTACTTTCTCAGTATTAAAATTAGATATAGTTAAATTTGTTAAAGAAGAACAATTATAAAACATATCACTCATATTTGTAACATTAATAGTATTAAAATTAGATAAATTTAAAGAAGTTAAAGAAGAACAATTAAAAAACATATTTTTCATATTTGTAACATTATCAGTATTTATGTTATATATATTTAATGAAATTAATGATGAACATCCAGAAAAAATTTCACTCATATTTGTAACATTATTAGTATTAAAAGTAGAAAAATTTAAAGAAGTTAATGAAGAACAATCAAAGAATATTCTACTTATATTTGTTAATAATTTATTTGATTTTATTATTATAATATTTTTTCCTAATTTTTCAAATTCATAATTCCAATTAAATGGTATATTTTTATTATTTAAAAATAATATACATTCATTTAATTCATATTGATTATCATTATTATGATTTATTATTTGAATTTCTTCATTATAATAATCATTGTTATTTTTCTTAATATAATGTTCACAAATAATAGAATTATTTAAATGACTAATATCCTCAATAATATTATAAATAAAAATTCCTAAATTAAAATCTATTTTTTCATTATATTGAAAATGAAAACCAATGACTTTAAAATCATCTAATTTTAAAATTGGATATCCAGAAGAATTTTTATAAGTAGTTACGGTATGATAAATATATTTAGTTTTTATTGTTTTTAAATAACCACTAAAAATTTTATATCCTTTATTTTGAATAATACTAATTTGTTTATTTTTATATTCTTCATTAACTTTATTCATGTTATTATAATTAATATTATTGTTTTCCACTTCAAAAAAATCTTCGATTTTATCTTCATTTAAAATTTCAATTAAAATATATTTTAATTCTTTATTAACCCAAATAAATCTTTTTAAATTTATTTCAAGAATTTTTTCTTTATCTTTATAAATATATTTAATTTTATTTCCTAATTTAATTGATTCTTCATTTAAAATAATATTACTTGTTAATAAACATTTTATTTCTTTTTCTCCAAAAGGAATTTTACAAAAAAAACCAGAACATACATTTTCTTTATCTTTTATTATTTGACAAGTTGATGATTTTCCTTTTTTTAATAAATAATCTTCTTTTTCCTTTTCTATTATTATTGAATCTTCAAATTTTTTTTCTATTTCTGGTTCTATTATTTTTTTTTCTTCTTTTAATATAATTTTCTTCTCTTCTTTATATTCATTTTTCTTTTCTTCTTCTTGGATTTTTGTTCCTCCTCCTCCCATTAAATTTATAAAAATTTAAAATATTTTTTTCAAATTGTGAATGATATTTGAATTTTTTCTTCTTTGAATTCAAAAATAGATTTTATTATTTATTTTAGTCAAATTATTTTCAAATTAAAATATTTAATTTAACATAATTTTTTATAAAAAATAAATAATAATAATATTGGGAATTTAAAATATTTTTATAAAATTCATTATCAAATCAAAAATACAGATAATAAATCAATTTCTATTCAAATAATAAAATTAAATAACGAAAATTATATTTCAAATTTTAAAAAAAAATAAAAAAAATGTCAATATCAGAAATAGAAATTCCAAGTTCATCAAATTACAAAATAAATATGAATATATATTCTCCTAAAGAAACAAAAGCAATAATAATATATTTACATGGTTTTGGAAGTTCAAAAGACAATAAAACAAGTATGCAATTATTTGAAAAATTATCAAAAGAAAATATAAGTTTAATAACATTTAATTTTCCATTACATGGAAATTCAAAATCAGAAAATTTAACAATAACAAATTGTTTAAATGACTTTATATCAGTTGAAAATTATATTAAAGAAAAATATGAAAAAATTCCAATTGGAATTTTTGGAACAAGTTTAGGAGCTTATATAATATTATTAAGAATAAATTTATTAGAAAAAAATAATTATTTTACTATTATTTTAAAAAGTCCTGCTTTAAAATTAGATGAAATATTTATTAATCATTTATTAAATGATTCTTTTATTCATTTTAAAAATAATGGTTTTTCTTATTCTGGTTTTTCAAAGAAAATTAAAGTTCCTTTTATATTTTATGAAGAATTATTAAAGAATAAATTATTTAATATTTATCATGTTGATTATCCTATGTTAATTATTCAAGGAAATAAAGATGAAATTTCTCCTTTCGATGACACTCTTTATTTTGTTAATAATATTAATAAAAATGCTATCCTTCAAAAAATCGAAAATGGTGATCATAGATTTATGGGAAGTGGACAAATTGAAAAATGTTTAAATTTAGCTTTCGACTATATTTTAAAATGTTTGAATAATGTTAAATAATTATGTTTTTTATTTAATTTTATTTAATTTTTTTTTATATATTTAAAAAATTTTTTATAAAGAATTTTTTTTTTAATTTAATTCAAATGAAAAATAATTTATTATTAAAATTTAAATTCTAAAATAATTTCTTAAATATAGATAATTCTTTTTTTTAATTTTAAACTAATAAACAAATTTATATTATTTCCAAAGTTATTTCTTCTTTTATTATTATAAAATAGATTTATATTATGTTTGAAAATTGTTATCAAAAGAAAAAAAAATATATTTAATAAAATAGTTTATTTCCTTTTAACTCATGATCAATCAATTCAAATAAATAACTATTTCACAATATTATTATTCAATATATTAAAAAATAATTTACATTAATAAATAAATAATTTTGAATATTTCATATAAATAAAATTTCATCAGAATTGATTTTAATTTGTTCTTTTAAAACAATAAATATTTTTTGAATAATATTCTCTTCACATTTAATCGGACAAGATAATGAATTATCAATTTTTTGATTGAAATTAACTTGAATAATATTTTTATTTTCAATTCTAACATCTTTAACAGTAAAATAATCAATATTTTTAATAATATTTAAATTGTGATCCATAATATAAAAGCTTAAATTAGTGAAAATATAAATATTTTTATTTCCTTTTAAATAATCAGTAAAATAAAAACCTCCATTTTTATAAATTTCAGTATTTTTTAATTTTTCTAAAATACTAGAATCATCTCTATTATAATTTTTAATATATTGATATTTTCCATATAAAGCTCTTTGAGGTCTCATTAAATAATTTTCTTCTATTTTATCATTTGAAAACAAATTTAAAATTTCTTTAAAAATACCTTTAATTCCCATTTGAAAAGCATTTTCAATTATTTCATCTTTACAGATATTTAATATAATCATTATTAATTCATCTAAATTTCCAATAAAACTATTTATTGAATGGTTATTTATATTTATATTATGTTTAACACCTGTTATTCTTTTTATTATAAATGAATAAAATGAAGAATATTTTAAATATTTTTCTACTAAATTATTTATATTTATATCTGATATTATAAATGATATATCAAAAGAAGAAATTAATAAATTTTTTCCATAATATAATTTTGTTTTATTATTATAATCTTTAAAAACATTTTTTTCCTTTTTTTGTGTATTATTTAAAAATATATTATTAACTTGAAAATTTCTTAAATTCATTCTATAAATTATATTTGAAAAAAAATCAATTAATGATATAATAAATATAGGATCTAAATATATTTCCATTTTATCTAAAGATAAAATTAAATTATTAATTAGAGAAATATTATCTTCTAAATAATACAAAATATCAGTTTTTAAATTACAGAAATAATTGTTTTCATTTTTTAAAACTAAACAAAATTTTCCGTGTTTAATATTTTGATTATAAAGTTTAATTTTATTAATATTAAAATTTGTTTTTATTGAAGAACTTTTCATAATATTATTTTCAACTATTTGCTCAATATTTAATATTATATTTTCAAAATATAAAAATAATATTTCTTTTCTTTTATAATTACTTAAACTTTTATTTTGTTTTTCATTATCTCCTATTAAAGAAATTCCAATTTTTTTCACTTCAACTTTAAAAGAATATAATTGTTTTTCAATATCATTATTTTTATCTTTTGTTTCATATATAATTATATGCATTTTAATTCCATTTGAAATTAAATTGACAAAAAGATTATTATCTAATTCTATTTTTTTATTTTGTTTTATATTAGCATCAATTTCTTTTAAAACATGAACTTGATTTTTAAAATGAAGGAGATAATTACAATTTTCTTGGGAAAACATTCTTAAAATTATTTTTTCATTTGAATCAATTGTTTGAATATCATTATCATAATTTTCTTCATTAATTCCAATAATATATTTTGTTTTATTTTCAATTACAATTTTACAATTATTAATTGAAGATTCAGAAACAAAAATTTTAATGAATTTAAATTTTGGATCTTCTCTAATTTCTAAATTTATAAATAAATCATTCATATAAAAAGTATATAAGCCTAATTTATAATTCAACTCATTTGATAAATGAAAAGGTGAGTTTTGATTTAAATTAGAAATTCCAAATAATATTTTTTTTTTATTTAAATAATTAAAATTTATTTTTTCCATTGGATTTACTCTTATGAAATTATTATCTAAATAATTAAAAATATAAAACACTTTTGTTGATAACATTGAAATTATTTTACAAGATGAATTAATATTTATAATATTACTCATAATATTTTCATTAAAATCTAAATTATTTTCAATTATAATATGTGATAATTGAGAATAAATATTTAATTCAATATTATCATTGTTATTAAATAAATATATTTTTAAATTATTTGAAAGTAAATGTTCCATTTTAATTTTATTAGATTCAAAATCTCCAACATTTAATTTTAAATTATATTCAATATTTATGTTTGAACTAATTAAAAAAAGATTTTGCTTTAATTCATAAATAAAAGGATTATTATTATTATCAAATGAATAAATATCTAAATTATTTATTTTGGTATTATTTTTAATTAAATTTTCTGAATAAATAATTAATTGTATTCCATTAAAATTAGTAACTTTTATTTTAGAAATATAAAAAAAATTATTATTATTATCATAAAATTCAATGTAATTGTCATTATCTTTCTTAAACCAATAATCACAATTCGAATAAAAATAACGTTTATTAGCATTTATTCTAAAAGAAAAATTTTTTTCTGAAGTAAAATCTAAATAAAATTGATTACATTGCTTAATAATATATTTTTTATTTAAAATCATTAATTCAATGTCAATAGGAAGACAATTAATAATACTAAATTCACATATAAAAACTAATTCTCTTACATTAAATATATTTCTATTTAATTTTATATTTAAATATTTGTTATGAATACAAATGCTCTTATTATAATTTTCCTCAATTTTAATATCAATAATTTCATTTAAACTTAATGAAGAGTCATTAAAAATAATATCATTTTCACCTAAAGAAAAATAAAATCTTGTTTTTGATTTAATTAAATTAAATGGAACTCCAAATTTTTTTCCTGAATTTAAAACATAAAAAAAATCATTTTCATCAGAACAAAAAATAATATTATATAAAGTATTATTTTTAAAAATAATTGGAGAATAAATTGAAATATTAATATTTCTATCTTTATTTAAAGTATTTTCAGAAATATAATATTCTCCATTATTTATTGAATGAAATCTTGTTCCTAATTTTTCTATTGGAATATAATAATTATTTTTATTATATATTATTATTATTTCTTTTTTTCCATAATCTTTATTCCAATCTTTAATATATTCTAATCTTAAATTTTCATTATTTTTTAAATCAAAAATTTGATTCGCATATTTTATTTTTAGATTTTGTCCTGTAAAATTAAAAACTTCATTGTTTGAAATTTTTAATTGGGAATTTTTTCTTTTTTCAAAATTTTCAAAATCAAATAATTCACATTTTTTTTTTTCTTCAATAAAATTATTAATCCAATTATTTAAAGAAACTAAAATAAAACTAATATTCATATCACTTAAATTAATTAATAAATCATAATTTTCAAAATAAAAATTGATTTTTCCATTTTTTAAATATGAAAAATTAATTTCTGTTTTTTCAATTAGAGGTTCCCAAATACAAGCAATATAATTATATGAATTTAAACAAAGAGAAACATTAATATTAATCTTATTTATATTATCAATTTTAGTTTTCTGGTCTTTTAGATTTAAATTTAAAAAAGGATAATAACTTCCAGTTGAATTATCTATAAGAATAATATCAATTTCTTTGAAATTTATTTTTCCTGTAATTGGAATATTAGAAAGTGAATTATTATAATCATTATTATTATCTATTAATTGTATATTATTATTATTATTATTATGTATATTATTTTCATTTTTATAATAAGAATAATTTAAATGATAAGCTTTTAAAAAAGATATTATATCTAAATATGATAAACTAATAAAAATTGATTGAATTTGATAATCCATTTCTATTAAATCTTTAGAAATTAGAGAATCAAAAAATAGAAAATAATTAATTGATTTAGTATGAAATAATTCTCTCTTAATATTTTCTTTTTCAAATTCAGTTAAAATAGATTTAATTTTTACAGTATATTTTCCAAAAGGTAATTCTAAATTTTCAATTGGATCATAAATAATATTAAATTCATCCATAAATAAAATCATTTTTTCAAGTTTATCAAAAGATGTTTGTAAAATATATTTTGAATCTATTAAATTTATTTGAATTTGTGGTAAAGTATTTTTTTTCTTTTTTTGTGAAATTAATAAATTGTTTGGAATTAAATTTTTAAAAAATAAATATAATGATAAAAAAGAATCTAGTCTTAATAAAATTTTAAAGGAAATTAAATCAATTGAAATAATATTATTTTGACCTAATATTTTTATTAAATCTTCTTTTTTTTCTGAAATTTTAATTCCTTCAACAACTTTAATTTTATTATTTTGTTTATCATAATAATATATAATTGATTTAATAATTTGAATTGAATAATTGCATTCGATTAAAGTATTTAATAATGTAATTTTACAATCTTCAATTAAAATTCCAAAAATTTTTTTATTTTCTGAAAATAAATTTGTTTCAAATTTTTTTATATTTATATTGAAATCTTGTATCAAATTTTTATTTTCTGATATATTTTTTTTATTTTCTTTAATATATTTATTATATTCATTTTTATATTCTTTATCTAAAAGTATAATAAATTCTTTAATGTCATTTTGAGTTAATGATAAAAAAAAATTTAAAAATGTTAAAGAAATAGTTTGTTCTTCCTTTTTATTTGTATATTTAATAGTTAATTCATTTTCTTCAATTATTTTTATTATTTTATTTGAAATAATTAAATTATTTATTAATAATTCATCTAAATTATTATTAGAGTGTATAATAGAAATTTTTTTTAGATTAATATTAAAAGGAATAAAATTTATTTTTGAACCGTGAATTTCAAAATTATATTTAATATCTTCTCCTTCAGAATTTAATTGTTCAACAAAAAAATTTAAACTTTTATAAATTTGAAAAATAAGTTTTACAGACAAATTAAATTCTGGATTTTTAATTTTTCCTTTTATAAAATGTTTAATAAAATCATAATTAAATGAAATTTCTTCTTTAATTTTCAATATTTGATTTTTTTTATTTTTTGAATTTTTATTATCATTTAATAGAAAATCAAAAGATGATAAATTAAAATTAATTGTATGTGTTAATTGTAAATACTTTAATTCATAAAATAAAAAATTTAAATATATATCATCAAAAACAAAAGAAAATTCAAATTTTTTAATTATATAATTCCTGAAAAAGATAATTGAAAATATTATTTGTATCTTATTATTATTATTTTTTTCTTTTAATAAAGCATTTTTATTATTATTATCTAAAGAAAATTTAAGTATCCATAATAAAAAATCTGAATTTTTATTTGTTAATATATATAAATCATTTAAAGTTAAATTAAACTTTTTTTCTTTGTAAATTAATTTTATATCTTTTATTTTTAAATTTGAAATACTTTTTAATTCAATTAATTCAATATATAGTTGATTGACATTTAAATCTAAATTAAAAGAATTAATCTTTATTTGATTTATATCTAAGTTTTTTTCAAAGTTAAAATTAAAATAATTAAATTTTTCTTCATTATCGTATAAAAAAATTTCTTCTCTTTTATTTTCAACATTTTCTTTTATTTTATTTATTGTTTTAAATGAGTTGATAAAAAAAGAAATAAATTTTTCATTTAAAAATAAATTAATTTTTTCTACAAAATCAATTTTAAAATTATTTGAATTATTTTCTTTTAATATTTTAAATTGATATAAAGGAAGAATCTCACCATCAGTATTTTCAATACTTAAATTAAAAGAAATATTTGAAAAATCTTCTTTAATATTTATTTGATTTAAATTAAATGTAATTCTATCCTTTTCATTATAAATTGAGAAAGAAGGAATAAAAGAAAATTTAATTCTATTAAATATTGATATAATATTATTTATATTTGATTTTGAATTTGAATTTTCTTTAAAAATTTCATTATATTTTTTTTTAATATTTAAAGAAAGGAAATATACTAATAAAAATTTTATTAATTTTTCATTCAAATGAATATTTTTAAAATTAAATTGAATTTCAATGTCTTTTGAATTTGATGAATTTATAATTAATGCATTTTTTACATTGTTTAAATCATTAAATATAGAAAAACCATTTATTGAATAAATATCATTTAAAATAATTTGATAAGAAATTAAATTTTCATTTTTATTTAATAGAATAGTAATTTCTTGAAAAAATATATTTAAATACTCTTTATCATGAATTAATTCTAAATTTAAAGTTTGTAATGATATTTCGATAATTAATTTTTGTGTAAATGTCATAATTAAATTTTCAATTGGATTTGAAGATTTTTTATTTTTTATATTTCCCTTTAAATAATTTTCAATATTTTCTCTTTTACATAAATTATTTAATTCTTCTTTTTCATTTTCATTTAATTCATTTTTATTTTCATTATTATTATTTCCACCAAAAAAAAAAGCAAAAGGATTTAATTTTGGTTTTTTTTTATATTCTATAACAGATTTTTCTATTTTTTCTTTTGAATACAATAAAATGTTTTTATTGTCAATTGATAAAATATTTAAATTATTATTATTATTATAATAATCATTAATTATTTTTTTTTGTTCTTCTTCAGTAAATTCTAATAAATGTAATTTTCCAAGAAAATATTTTTTTAATTTAATTATTGTTTCAATTGCAAAAATCCATAATTTCTTATGATAAATTTGATCTTTAATATTATTTTCTATTTTCGGTTTATAATAATCAATATATAATTTCTTTTTATAATATAATTTCTTATATTTATTATATTGAATAAATTGTATTAATTCCATTAATCTAATATTTATTTTCTTATTAATTTGAATTTTTAAAGGTTTTAATTCAATTTTTAATTTATTTTCTTTTTTTTCAATATCATTAGAATTTTCAATTAAAATTTTTAATCCGAAATTATTTATAATTTGTATTTTTTCATAATTTTCAATCATAAAAATATTAATGTTATCAATTTGAATTCCATCTTTTTCATTATAACAAATTAAATTAATGATACAACTAAAAATAATATTATTAAATTGAAAATTAATTTCAAAATTTTCAATTTTAAATTTAAATCCTTGAATTATCTTATTTAAAATATTTGTAATAAATCCTTCAATCATTGAAGGAGAATTATCTTGTTTTGTAATTAAATTAACAGAATATTCAATAAATTTATCAGTTAAATTTTTGATGTTTGAAATTAATAATTTTTCAATATTTTCATAGTTTAATTCTATTATATTTATTTTACATTTTATATTTTTTACAAATAATTCAAAATATGATTTTTCATCAGGAATTAAAATTTTTAATTCTTCACATGAAAAATCATCAAAAATCAAAAAATCTAAAGAAAAATTTTTTCCTTCTTTTAATTTAATATTATTGATTTTTAATTCTCCTTCTTCAAACATTTTTTTAAATTCTTCTTTTGATATTTCAGGAATAATATATTCTTCCATATTTTTTGAAATTAATCCATATATTATATTTGAATATGTTCTAAAATTTATATTTGACATTTTTTACAATTTAAAAATAGTCAAATGATTTCAAAAATAAATATATGAATTTAAAATAGTTATTTATTTTATTATCATTTATATTAATTAAAAAAATTAAAAATTTTTCAAGTTTTTTTATTTTATATTATTTTTTAAGAAATTAAAAATGAAAAAAGTAATTTAATCTAAAAATTTAAGTTATTAATTATATATTAATATTATAACTATATAGAATAATTACATTTTTGAACAATAAAGTTCACTATAAATATAATTATTGAAAAATATTTTTATTTATTTTAGCTCATTTACTACTTCTTCATTATTTTTTTCTTCTTCATTATTTTTTTCTTCTTCATTATTTTTTTCTTCTTCATTATTTTTTTCTTCTTCATTATTTTTTTCTTCTTCATTATTTTTTTCTTCTTCATTATTGTTTACATCTTCATTATTTTTTACTTCTTCATTATTTTTTTCTTCTTCATTATTTTTTACTTCTTCATTATTTTTTTCTTCTTCATT
>JAEEGK010014488.1_pt1 | contig 17613 bp, 7 predicted proteins | sample 8958771 | NCBI WGS metagenome assembly JAEEGK01 (sample SAMN16246547, study PRJNA631951) | gut metagenome | biome: gut microbiome; feature: rumen; material: SC-attached | host: Bos | place: Iran: Karaj | collected 2018-10
ATAATGATAAAGATGAATTATATTTTAATTTTAATATATATTTATAATATTAATTTATAAAATTGTTTTTTATTTTCTTATTTTTTTAAGAATATCTTTTATACAAATTCCTTTAATTTTTTTGTCTAAACTTTGTTTGGATTTAGATTTTGATTTTGATGAATTATTATTTTTAATTAAAGTCTTATTATTACTTGTAGAAGTAGTTTGACAAGAATACAATTTTGAATGTCCTGAATTATAAGTATTTATAGTTTTATTATTAATAGTATTTATTGATAGATTATTTCCTTTATTTTTAATTCTTAAATTTGTTTTATTTAAATCATTTGTTTTTATTTTATTATTACTTTTTTTTGTATAAGAACTTAAAGATAAATTTCTTTTTTGTATATTTTTCTTTAAATTCTCAATATTAACTTTAATTGTTTTATTTTGATTATTTTGATAATTTTCTTGAGTTTTAATAATAGTATCAATATAATTAGTAGTCAATATATTTTTAGTTTTTAATTCTAATTTTTTATCATTTTTATCAATTTTTCTAAATAATTTAGTTGAATTATTTATATGCTTCCTTAAATAAGAAAATTTCTTTTTATTATATGAAGGAATAATAATCAGATTAAAATTATATAAATTATTCTTTATTGTTATATTATTTGTTCTTCTTTTTATATTAATACTATGATTTTTTCTATTAAAAGAAGAAGAAAAAGGAATTCTTAATGAATTTAAATTAGCAAAATTACTAATATTACTTAAATTATTAATTGTATGAGATATTGTTGAAGAATTATTTGTTGGCTTTATTATTGTTTTAAAATTTTGTAACACTACTTTTTTTTTATTCAATGAATTTTTACTTAATTTTATTTGATATTTTTTCTTTTTCACAAATTTATTTGGTTCTGTTACTGAAACATTATCTGGGAATATTTTAATATTTGGCATTTCTTTTGATTTGTTTTTTTTATTTTCTTCACTTATTTCTTCAATTTTTTTCATTTTTGATTCTTTTTTTGAAAATGTATTATTTATACTTCTTTTTTTAATAGTTTCATTATATATATCTCTTTCTTTTTTTCTTTCTTGTCTATTTTTTTCTATTATATTATATTTTATATTTTTAATATCTATTTTATTATAAATTTCTTTATTTTCTTTAATTTGATTTTCATCAATTACATTTAAATTATCACTATTAACATTATATTTTTCATTCCTAAACTTTTTTTCAAAAATATTTTTTCCTAAAATATAAAAAGGATGTTTTTTAATATCTTGAATATCAATTCTTTTATCAGGATCAATGACAAGAGTTTTTTTAATTAAATCTTTAGCATCTCGATAAATAAATTTAGGAAAATCAATATTACATTCTAAAATTTTTTTAAAAAGGATTTTATTATCTTTATCTTCAAAAGGTAAATAACCACATAACATAGCATATAAAATAATCCCAGTACTCCAAACATCAATTTTAAATCCATTATATTTTTTTCCTGAAACCATTTCTGGAGAAGCATAACAAGGGCTTCCACAAGGAGTAGATAATAATTTATTTTTATCATAAAAATAATTAGATAAACCAAAATCAATTATTTTTAAAATATGATCTTTTGTTAATAATAAATTTTCTGGTTTTAAGTCTCTATGAACCATATTTAATGAATGAATATATTCTAATCCATTTATTATTTGATAATAAAAAAATGATGCTTCTTCTTCACTTAATCTTTTCTTTTTAACTATATAATTAAATAATTCTCCTCCTTCACAATATTCCATTACTGTATAATATGAATCATAACTTTCAAATATTTCTGTTACTAATATTACATTAATGTGATTAAATTTTGTTAACATTTCAAATTCTCTTTTTATTCTTATTTTATCATCTTTATCTTTTATTTTACTCTTTTCTAATATTTTTATTGCAACCTTTTCTCTTGTTGGTAAATATATTCCTAATTTTACTTTACCAAATGTTCCTTGTCCTAATGTTTTTTTTATTAAGTAATTCCCTATTTTAAATTCTTTCTCTTTTTCTTTCTCTTTCTCTTTTTCTTTTTCTTTCTCTTTCTCTTTCTCTTTTTCTTTCTCTTTCTCTTTCTCTTTTTCTTTCTCTTTCTCTTTTTCTTTTTCTTTTTCTTTTTCTTTTTCCTTTTCTTTTTCCTTATCTTTTTCCTTTTCCTTGTCTTTTTCTTTCTCTTTTTCTTTTTCTTTCTCTTTCTCTTTCTCTTTTTCTTTCTCTTTTTCTTTTTCCTTTTCTTTTTCTTTTTCCTTTTCCTTTTCTTTCTCTTTTTCTTTTTCTTTTTCTGTCTCTTTTTCCTTTTCTTTTTCTTTTTCTTTTTCCTTCTCTTTTTCTTTTTCTGATTCAGGATTGGAAGTCATTTTTTTTTTGAGATTTTTTTTATTATTTTTTATTTTTATTTGTTGTCAAATTTAAATATATCAAAATTATAAATTAATGGATTTTATTATTTTTAAATTATATTTATTATTTATCTTCTTTATCCCAATCTTATTTTTTATCATTTATATTATTATGATTATTTTTATCTTCAACATTATCATCTTTTTTTTCTTTATTTTTTATTTCATTAATCATACTATTTATATCTTTAATTTGATTTTCATTGAATTTATATTTTTCAATAAAATAATTAAACACATGTTTAATTTTATTTTTATCTTTTAATAAATCTTTCAAATTAGTACTAAAAGAAACAACACATATAAATTCCATACCATTACAATTAGAAATTTCAATTTCTTTTTCAATAAAATCAATCCACATTTTTTCATCAAAATGAAAATCGATTTGATTAACAATAAAATGTTTTTCTGAATTTATTTCAGAATAAAAAGTTTGACTTAATAAAATTGCATAATTTATATAATTATGTTCATTAGGTTCAAAATTTTCAAATAATATTTTAAATATTTTACAAATATTTTCAAATGCTTTAGGGTCTTGAAATAATTTTGTATTTGCTCTTTTTTGATTTAAATATAAAATAAACTTTTCTCTATATTTTTTTTCTTTAAAATATACTTTTAAACTTTCAATATCTTCATCATTTACAGTTTCACAATAAAAACCAACATTACCAATAATATTTGAAAATTTAATAAAATTGTTTAATTCTTTTTCATTAATAATATCATTTGATAAATTAGGAAATTCTTTTTGAAGATTGTTAATTGAATTAAAAAAGATTTTATCATTATCATCATATATTTTTGAGTATGAAAATGGAAAATAAGGAATAAAGGCATAATTATAATTAATATTTTTAATATTAGGAAATGGAACTTTTAATTCTTCATATGCTTGATTTATATTACTTTCAAAATATTTTTTTGCATTTTGAATTTGATTTAATTCTATTTCATGAATTTTAAATAATATAGAATATAAATTTGAAAAAGTTTGAACTTCTAATGAATTAAATTTCCTATAATTTAAAATAAAATTGGATAATTTTTTAAAATAAGATGTTCTTAAATCATTTATTTTTTCTATGAGATTTAAATAATTATTTTCTGCATTTTTTGCTATTTTTATATCTTCTGTTTTTTTCTTAATCATTAAATCATTAACCTCATTTTTTTTTTGACATTGTTCAAAAGCAACAAATGATTTTTCTATAATTTGCATTTTTTCATCATATATTGCTTTTGCTTTATTTATTTTTTCATTTAATCTAATTATATTTTCTTTATCATCATTTAATTCTTTTATAATCGATACATTTTGTTTATTAATATATTTTTCAAATTTATCATAGTTCTCTTTAATTAATATCATATTTTCTTCAATGTTTTTTATTCTTTGTTGTAAATAATAATTTATATAAAGAAGATAACTTGAAATTACTCCTTTTGATATTTCAAATCCATCTTTTTTTGAATAATAAATTATATAATTTTTAACATTCTCTTCAAACTCCTTTAAAATATTTATATATTTACTTTCAAAATTAACAAATTCTTTTAAAATATTTTTACTTAATTCTATTTTGAGGGAGTAATTTTCCATAAATTAAAATTTAAAAAATATAAAAAATAAATTGAAATTTATGAAAACAAATATCGGATAGTATAATAAATAATAATGGAATATTTAAATGTATTAAATAAAAATAATAAAAAAAAAGAATTTAAAAGATATCATAATAATAATAAGAAATATTTAAAATATTAAAGATATATTTTAGAGTGTTTTATAAATATGAAAATAAAAAATTAATATTTAAATGAAATTTCTCATTATTAAATTTTTATTAGTTAGAATTATATAAAATATGGAAAAACAAAATAAAATGAATATAAACAATTTTAATATTTTTTTCCATATTTTTATTTCTAATAAAGGTTATTTTTAAATATATATTTATTTAAATTAGTTTATTTATTCTTATTTTTAATTTTTTTAAATTTTAAATTTATTAGGATTTTCTATTTTCTAATTCAGAAATTGTATTAAGTAACATTTTGATTCTATATTTTAATTTATCATTTTCTGTTTTTAAATTTCCTATTATTTCCTCACTTTTTTGTTCATAATTATTAAATTCTCTTTTTAAAATTTCAACTTGATATTTTTTATGTTCAAGTGAAGTTTTCAAATCATTCATTTCTTCATTTGAAACTTCAATATTTTTATCTCCAACAATAAAATTATTTTTACTCATTTCATCATTTAATTCTTTTAAGTTTTTTTGAAATATTCTTTTAAATTCAAGTAAATCATTTTGCATTTTTTTTTGAACTTCTTTGACTGGATTATTAAATAAATCTTTATTAAGGATTTCATCCATTTTTTGCATTTTTTCACTCATTTCTTTAATATCTTCTTCTTTCATTTTTTTTTTGATATTAAATAAATTAATTTTTAAACTTATTGTTATTTATCTTTAAAAAATAAATATTAAAATGTATATTTTAATATTTTAAAAAATGAAATTATTAGATTTTTTATATATTATTATTTATATTATTCATTATTTCTTCATTATTCTTTTCTTCATTTTCTTTATAACTTTGAATTAAAAATTCTAATTTTGATAAAATATTTTTTATTTCATCTTTTGAATTTATATTATTAAAATGTTCTAATAATTTATTAATAATATTTTCAAATTCTTTGAAATTATTAATAGTATCATTAAAGGTTAAAATATTAAATATTCTTTTTCTAATAACTTTAACTTCATTACATAATATTTTAATTTGTTTATCTTTTTCTATATCTGATAATCCATTTATAATTTCTGTATTTTCTGATTCATATTCTTTTATTTGATCTGTTAATTGAATAATAAGTTTATATTTTTGTAAAGTAAATTCTTTTAAATTTTCTATTTTTCTTTTATACACATATTCTATTTCTGATATTGATTTTATTATATTATAATATTCATCTTCCCATATTTTATTATTTGTGTTTAATATTTCTATACATTCTTCTTTTTCTTTTAATATATTTTGTAATGATAATATTTCATCATTTTCATTTTTTTTTATTTCTTCTTTTTTTTCTTCTTCTTTTTTTATATTTGCATCTGATTTTTTTTCTTCTTTTTTTATTTCTTTTTCTTTCTTAATTTCTTTTATATTTAATTTTTCATTTTCTTTTTCAATTTTATCTTCTTTATTTATTTTCTTATCTTTTTCATTATTAATAATATTTTCTTTTTTATTTCTAATTTCTTCTTTATTAGTTTTTAATTGTTTATCACCTTTTTTATTTTTTTCTTCTTCTTTAATATTATCAATATTTTCATTTTCTTCTTCAATAATTTCTTCTAAAATATGATTTTCTTCATTTAAATGATTTATATTATTATTTAATTCATTTTCATTATAATGAACAATTTCAATATTATTTTTTTTTTCTAATTCTTGATTTAATTCTTTATTTTCTTCAATCAACTTTAAATTTTCATTTTTATATTTTCTAAGTTCTGAATTTAAAACTAAAATTTCTTGTCTGTTTTGATTAATCATATTTAAATATTTTTCATTTTCAGCATTTAATTTTTCAATTTCTAATTTATCTTCATAATTAAACATAAATTCATTTTCTTTTTTAATATAATCAGATTTAACATTAATTAATTGTTTAATTTGTTCATTTAATTCTTCAATTTGTTCCTTATAATTTTGATTTTCAATTGAAATATTATTATATTTATTTTCTAATAATTTATTTTCTTCTTTTAAATTAATTAACTTATCATTTTCTATTTTTAATTGTTCATTTTCATTTTCTAATTTATTAATTCTACTTTGATATTCTTCTTTTTCTTCGTTAAAATCATTTAAATAACTAATTTCATCTAAATTAGAAATTTTTAAAGGAATATTTGCTTTAAATTTAATATTTTCTTCTTCATTTGAATTTATATTATCTTCTTTAATTTCTGAAATAATATTTTGTTCATTTCCTAAACTCTTTTTGTTTTTAAATATTAATTTTAATTCTTCTTTTAAAGGCTCTTCTTGATTTACAATATCTGAAATATTATTATTTATTGAATTTGAAGATTTAAAATTAAATTCATTTAAATTTAATGAATTTATTGATTTAAAATTAAAATCATTATCATTATTTATTATTATTGATGGTTTAAAATATATTTCTGTTTCTTTACTTATTGAATTATTTATTGACTTTTTCATTAAATTTATTGGTTTATAATTTATATTTATTTCTTTACTTATGGAATTATTAATTAAATTTTGTTTTGTTGTTGGTTTGTAATTTATTTCTATTTCCTTTTTTATTTGATTATTTATTATTATTTCTTTTCTTATTATTGATTCATATTGAAATTCTATTTCTTTATTTATTGAATTTGGAATTTTTATTATTTCATTTTTATTCTTGTTTATAATTGTTGATTTATAATTTATTTCTATTTCTTTATTTATTGAATTTAATAATTTAAATCTTTCTTTATTATTTATTTTTGGTTCAAATTGAAATTCTATTTCTTTATTTATTGAGTTTAATGAATTAAGTTTTTCATTATTTTTTTTTATAATTGTGGGATTATAATTTATTTCTATTTCATTAATTATTGAATTTAATAATTTTATATTTTCATTATTATCATTTTTTATATTTTTAGGTTTATAATTTATTTCTATTTCCTTATTTATTGAATTAACTTGTTTATTTTCTATATAATTATTTCTAATAATAGATTCATAATTTATTTCAATAACTTTATTAATTAAATAAACAGTTTCTTTATTAATCTTTTCTATAATTTTTGGTTCAAATTGAAATTCTATTTCTTTATTTATTGAATTTAATAATTTAACTTTTTCTTTATTTTTATTGGATTCAAATTGAAAATCAATTTCTTTATTTATTGAATTTAATAAATTAAGATTTTCATTATTATTTTTTTTTAAAATAGATTCATATTGAAAATCTATTTCTTTATTTATTGAATTTAATAATTGATTTTTTTCCTTATTATTATTTTTCAACTGTTCAACAATAAGTTTTAAATCTTCATTTTCTTTTTGTATTTTTTCTATTTCAACTGAACTTTCATTTTGATTATTATCAAAAATAATTGTTCTTTCTTTAAATTCCATTAATTCTTTTTGTAATTGATTTTTTTCTTCATTATAATTATTAGTCATATTTTTTATTTTTTCATTTAATTCATTATTTTTATTTTCTATTGTTTTAATACTGTTTTTTAATAAAATTATTTCATTATCTTTTAAAAGAATATCATTTGAATTTTTAGAATTTAAATTATCAACTTTTTCTTCTAAAAGTTTTTTATCATTTTTTATTGTATTTATATTATTTTTTAATTCTAATAATTCTTTTTCTGATTCTTCATTCTTTTTAACTAAAATATTATATTTTTCAAGTATATTATTATATTCATTTTGTTTTTGTACATATTCATTTTTTTCATTTTCATAATTTGTAATTTTTAAACTTAATTTTTTATTTTGATTTATTAGTTCAATATAATTCTTTTGTAATTTATTAAAGTTTTTTAAGGCTTCAATTAATTTTGAATTTTCATTAAATAATTCATTTAATTTTGATTTTGATTTTTTATTTTCTTCTAAAATTTGTAAAAAATTATTTTTTGTATTTACTAATTCTTGTGAATTAGTTAAATATTTATTTTTAAATATTAATAATTCATCATTAATTTCTTTTAAGGATTTTAACTCATTTTTTAATTTACTTATTTCTATATTATTTTTTTTTACTTTTTCATATTCTTTTAATTGATTATTTAAATTTTCATTTATTTGAATTAATTTATTATATTCATCTTTAAATTTTATTAATTCAATATTTTCTTTTAATGTTGAATTATATTTATTCTGTATTTCTTTTAATTCATCTATTTCTTTATTTAAATCATTTATTATATCTTTATTATCTAAATTTATTTTATATTCTTCTTCTATTTTTTTTAAATTTTTATTTTCTTCTTTTAACTTATTTAATTCTTTTAAATCTGTTTTCAATTTTTTTATTTCTTCTAAACAATTATAATATTTTTTTTCTATTTGCTTTAATTTTTCATTTTCTTCTTCTAAAATATTATTCTTATTTTCTAATTTCCTTAATTCAGTAAATTCATTTATTAAAGTATTATATTTTTCATTCAAATCTTTAAATTTATAATATTCTTCTTTATAAGATATTAAATCTTTATTTTCTGAAGTTAATTTTTTATTAATTTCTTTTTCATTTATTAAATCTTTTTTTAAATTTTGAATAATATTTTCATAATTTTTATCTTTTCTTCCATTTTCACTGTTTTCTTGTTCTAATGAAAGAGGAAAACTTTCATTTAAATTATTATTTCTTTCATTTGTAAAATTATTATTAAATTCATTTAAATTATTATTTCCGTTAGAATCTAATAAATGAATTTTCCTTCTTAATCTTGGTAATTCTTCAATATTTTCATTTTCTTGATTTATATAATCATAATCATCATTTAATCCATTTCCAATTAAAAAATCATTATCTGATTTATTTTTTGATTTATTAATTAAATTTATATGTTTATCACTATCATTATTTATTTTTAATGATTTTATATTTTCTTTTGGCATTGTATTATTTTTCATTTTATCAAATTGATTTTTATTATATGATTTATTAAAAGAATCATAATTATTTATTGAATTTTCAGAATTCATTCTATCAATTAAACTTTTATTTGTTTTTAATGTTAATAAAGAATTTTTTGGAGTTGAAAAATTATTATTTGGATTATATATTTCTAAACTAATTTTTTTATTTTTTTTTTTTGATTTTTTTAACAATTCACTTTCATTATTTCTTTCTTTATTAACAGAAAATAAATTATATTTTTTTTCTCTTTTATCATCTTTATAAGGATAATAATTAATATTATTATTAATTGATTTATTCCTAATTTTATACTGTTCTCTCTCTGGAATTTCTTTAGAAAAAATTAAAGAAGTAGGAAGAGATAAATTAATATTTTTATTATAATTTCTAGATTTTAAAGATTTTGTATAAAATGAATTATCATTTGGTAAAATTGGAGAATACAAATTTGAAGTTTTTGACAAAAAAGGTTCAAAAGTCTTTTTACTTTTATTTCTTTTTGAAATAAATATATTAGGATAAGATTTATGATAATTAGCAGTATTTTTAGAAGGAATGATAGAATAAGTATTTAACTGCATTTTTAATAATTTCAAATTAAAAAACTTAATAAAATCTTCATTTAAAGAATTAATAAAAAATAATAAATTAAAAATCATAAAAATAAAATAATAAAAAATGAGTGTATTTATTAGATATTCAAAGAAAGAGAAAAATATTATTATATATTAATAATTATTTAAATTATTTTTTTATTTTTCATTTGTTTCAGTATCTAATTCTTTTTTTATTTTGTCTATTGTCTCAACTAATTCTTCACTAAGATTGGAATAATCTTTATTTATAATATCTTCAATTCCATATTCTTTAAATTTATTACTAAAAGGATTTTTTTTTCCAAAAAAACAACCACATTTAATAAAATAATAAATAGTATTAAAACTTAACTGAATTATATCAATACTTGTTTCACTTTTTAATATTTTTTGAGTTAAATATTCAATAAATTGAGTTTTATATATATCAGAAGCGATATCAAAATTATTTAAACTTAATAAATAACAAATAATTAAAAGACTTGCTTTTCTAATAAGAAAATCATAACTAGTTAAAGATATTAAAATAATAGAATATAAAAGATTATGATGAGTTAATTTTAAAATTATATTAATATCATTATTTTTTGATATAAGTAATATACTCTCTAAAATTTTTAATTGAATTGAATATTTTTCACAATTATTAAAAATAAATTCATAAAAATCAAAAATTGGATTATTATTTAAAATATTTAATAAATCATTGTTTTCAATATTTTTAAAAATATAATATAAAATATTCAAAGTGATTGTAATACTTGTTTGAGTATACATATGTAGATTAAAATAATTTAGACCAATAAATTTATTAATATAATCATGATTGTTTTTAATGAGTAAATTTAAAATTGTTTTTTTATTTGAATAATCATATTCAATTAAATAATTAATTCCTAGAAGAGAATAACAAATTGCTTCTTCACTTTGATTATTTGATATAAAATTAATTAAAATATTAAAAAAATTTTCTTTTTCTTCTTCACTAAATAGATTAGAATTTTTAGTCATTATTGCAATAAAATGAAGAAAACTAATTATTTCATTAAAATTAATTGAATCAGAATTTGAATATTTATTTAAAGCTTCTTTTAATAAATTACTTTCATATATTTTTTTAAGACAAATTTCATTTTCAAAGCATATATTAAATAAAAATTCAAATAAATTTGTTATTATTAGGGAATCATTAAAAAATAAAGTTTTTTTATATATATTTAAAAAATCAGAATTTGAAAATTGACTATAATATTCATATTTATTTTGAATAGAAGGAAAATTTGTGAAATTTATAAGAAATAAAAAACATTCATTAAAAATATTAGGCTGTGAAAAATTAATTAAAACATTTTTAATATAATCTATTATATTATATTCTAAAAATTTATCAATATAAAATTCATAAGTTTTATAATTATTTGATTTATTTTCTTCTTCAACTTTTTGTTTAAAATACTTTCCAAATAAGAATACTCCAAATTTAACATAATCTTCATTTGAATTAGTTAAAAAAGTTATTGTTTTTTTAATTGATTCATCTATATTATTATCATTTATTCTAAATGAATTTAAATCTTCTTCTTTTATTTTTAATTTAAAAGGACAAATTTCTAATTGTTTATTTTCTAAATTAATTTTTCTTTGAGATAATATTTTTTTTTGACACTTTTCTTTTCTTAAAGATAATTTATAATTATCTCTTGAATCTAAAAGATTTATTTGTTTAACTAAAATAAAAATAACAAAAATTACTTTGATTAAAACAATTAAATCTTTCTTTTAAAATATTATCTTCCATTTTTGAATTTAAACTTAAATTTTATATAATTAAAAATAATTAATGATATAATTATTTTTATTTTGATTAATTTTTAAGTTAATTTCTTTTAATTATAATTTTTATTTATTAATGAAAAATTTTTACTTCAAAAATAAGAATAATTTTATAAGATTTTTTTATATATTAATAACTGATTCATATTATATAAAAATAAATTTTTTCATTTATAATCAAATCTCATATTATTTAAATATTTAATTTAATAAAATGGATAGAAATAATATTAAAAAACAATCTTTCTTAACAAAATACATATCAAGATTATATGTAAATTTTAAAGAAAGTTCTCAAAATGCAACATTATTATTTTTTATTTCTTTTATATTTCAATCAATGAATACAATACTGATAATTGATATTATATTTAATTACAAAAGAGATTTTAATAACATTTATAATTTCTTTTATTTTATTTCTCCTACATTTTATTTTGAAATATTAAATTGTAAAATATTAAATACTAATAACGCAACAGAAGTAAATAATACAAGATATCAATATGATCAAATTTATAAATTAGGCGTTAAAATTTTTAAAATAACTCCATATGAACAAAAAGACTTTTTTAATTTTAATTTGGTGGGATTAATTTATTTATTTTTTTTATTTGTAATGCTTTTAATTCAATATCAAAGAATGAACAATTGCTTTTTTAAAATAATGAAAAAAATAAGTGCTTTTATTATTTATATTACTTTTTCTTCATTTGATTTAATTTTTATTTTAATTTATAATAGAACAATTTTTTTACAATTTTCAGATAATTATAAAGAAATTGATTCAAATTTTATTTTTGATGCAGTGAATTTTTTCTTATTTAATATCAATCTTTATTTTTTTTATTCAATATTTATTTATTCATTTGATGATAATGAAAATTATTATTTTCTCCGGTCAAAAATTTTTATTTCAGAATTTGCTTTAAAAGAATTAAGTTGTCTTTTAATTGTTTTAAGATTAAAAATTGAATATTCAATTTTATTTCAATTAGTTTGGTCACTTATTTTTATATATAATTTTTTCTGTAGAGCAAAATATTATCAAAATGAAATACATAAAACTACTTTAAATAAAATATATTTTTTTGGAAGAGTATTAATTTTTTCAACATTTATTGTAAGATTTATTTCAGTTTGTTTGATTAATTTTCTTCATAATGAAAAAGTTTTTAAAATTTTTGAAGCTATTTTAATTATATTATTAGTTTTAGTATGTTTTTTTTATTTAAATAAAACAAAAAAATATGTAAATTTATCTAAATTAAAAAAAGATTTAATAAATGGAAATGATGAATTTTTTGAAGGAGCAAATCAATTGTTTAATCCTTTAAGAAAATTTATATCAAATAAAACAAATAAAAATAGAGTTTTTGAAAAAAATAAAGAAACCTTTTTTACTAATTATAAAGATGATATAAAAAATTATTTTTGTATAAGCAAAGAAGATTATGAGGTTTTATCAGGAGGAAATGAATCTTTAATTTCAGTTTTTGCATCAATTGATTCAAATAAAATGGGAAGAAATATTACTTCAACAACAGTTAATATTGAAGGAAAAGATTATAATATTATTTTAAATGTTTTAATTGCTTTATATGCTAATTTTTATAAAATTGCAAAAGAAAGAAATGATCTTTTTGGTAAAATTTCAATGGAAGTTTTAATATATAATAAAGTTTTATTATATTTTATTTCAGATGATAAAACTTTTAGAGCTACTTATTATTTAAAAAAATTTATTTATTCTGAAAAATATGATAATTCTGATTTTTTAATTCATGCTATATTTAAATATTTAATTAGTCACTTTAAAAAAGAAGAAAAAAAAAATGATGAAAATTCACTTGAATATCTAATATATTTTAATAGATTAAATATCGAATATTTAAAAATAGTAAAATCATTTAAACAAATATTAAAAAGTTTTACAAAATCAAAGAAAGAAATAATAAGAATAATAGATAATCAAAGTTCAAATATTGGAGAATCACTTGATGAAATAATATCATTAAATGAAAAATCAAGTGATTCAGTAAAAATAAAAGAACAACCAGAAAATGAAAAATTTAAATTAATAGAAGATATATTATTTAATTCAAATTTTGATAAATCATTTGAATTTTTTGATTTAAATAGTTTAGATACAATAGTAGATAAAAATAATTATTTTTTAATTCTTTTTCAAAAAGGATGTTTTATAGTTAAAAAAGCACCTTTAGTATATTTTCAAGTAACAGGAAATAAAACATCAAAATTAATAGATAATCCATCAATAAATATATTTCCTTATTTAATGAGAAAAACAGAAGGAAAATATATTAAATCAACTTTATTAAATAAAAAATCAATAAAAGAAGAAACAGTTTTAGAAACATCAGATCATTATTTAGTAACAGTAAAATTAAATTATAATTTATTACCTTCTTATAATGGAAAATTATATGTTGTTTGTCTTTTAGAAACAATTAATTTTCCTCATGACTCTAATTATATATTAATGCAATCAAATGGTATTTGCATTGAATATGGAACTTTTTTTAAAACTTACTTAGGCTTTTTCAATCATATTAAAAGATTAAATATTTTAAGTATATTTGGAATCAAAGATTTTAATCCTAAAAAATCATATAATCAAACTTTTAATGTTAATATTAGTGAAATGTTATTAAATGTTAAAACACATTTAGTTAAAGACAGTGGATGGCAAAATATAGAAATTTCAGCTTGTATAAAGAAAATAAAAGAAAATTTTAAAAATGCAAAAACTGTTAAAGTTGAATTTGTTTTAAAAAGAATATTTAAAGTTAAAAATGGAGAAATATATTTAATGCAAGTTTTATTTAATGATTTACAATTATCAATAATAGAACAAAAAAAACTTGAATTTGAAACTTTTGTTCCAGATTATATAAATGCTCAAATTAATGGAACTTCAATGACTGCTTCTCATTCAGGTTCTTCTGTTTTATCTTATAAAATTATTAAAGAAAGTTCATGGAATATAACAAATAAAAAAAAAGAAAATATTAATTTAGCAAGAACTGCAATTGATAGAATCAGTTTTATATATAATTTATTTCTTATTGTTTTAGCAATAATAATTTGTATTCTTATAAAAATATATTCTGATACATTTTACAATGAATATATTAAAATGATAAATTTAAGAGAAATGAATTTTGCTTATTTATCAAGTTTATTTTTTATAATAAATATGGTTAGATTACCCAATTCAGATAATATTTATGATCAATTAAATCAACAATATTCTCAAGAAATAGAAAATTATAATATAAGTTTAGGTGATTTTTATCAAAGTCTTTTACAAGAAAGAGCTGTTTCACTTAGTACAATTAATAAATATTTTAAAAATAATTATACTAAATTAAAAAAGAGTTCAAAGTTATATAAATATATTTTTGAAAATTATTTTGAAATTTTATTACATGATGGAAGCACTCAAAATGTTACTTATGAAGAAGCTTTTGATTTACCTAAAAACTATTTTTATATTTTAAGTCAAGTTAATGGATTTTATTTAGATATGCCTATTTTTAATTATGAAGATATTAAAATTTCAATGAATGGTTTAACTGAAATTCAACAATTTCTTTTATGTTCTATTTATAATTTCTTTAATTTTTTAATATTTTTAAATGATGTTTTACTTGCTTGTAAAAATAATTTCAAAAATTCTTTCGTTAATTATAAATTATTAATGTATATTTTTTTTTTAGGTTTTCTTGTTTTTAATATTTTCTCAATTATTTTACTTTTTTTATCAATTGAAATCACAAATGGAAAAATTTCAGTGATAATAGAAAAAATAGCAAAATTAACAAAAAGAGGGAAAAAATATTTAGAAGAAAAATTAAAATATTCCAAATTAATAATATTAAATGAAATAAAATGTTCAGTGGTGTTAGAAAAATTAAAAGAAATAAATCCAAATAACAAAGCAAAACAATCATCAGTTCAAAATCAAATAATAATAAATTCTCCTGAAAGAGAAGGAGAAATAAATAATAATACTGAAGATGATGATAAAGATGATATGTATTTAGTGAAATTTTCATTTAACAAAAAGAAAATAAAATATAACTTCAAAGCATATTGTGAAACAATAAAAACATTAATTTTATTAGGAATGATATATTTGCTTTTTTTAGCAATTGGATTTCCAATAATGTATGATTATTTTACAAAAATAAATTTAAAAAGAAAAGAAACAGAAGCAGTACAAGATTTACAAGAAATAATCTTAGGATATTATTTAGATGCAAGATTATGTATTTGTGTTAATGATACTGATTTACAAAATCAAATAAATTTATTTACTTCAGCAACGAATAATTTATTTAATAATTATTCAGAAACAAAAAAATTATTAACTCAAGAAAATATAAATAAAACTTTAACATATATGAGTAAAATTAATGATGACGGAATTGAAGGTTGTAAAATGCTTTTATCAAATGATGAATTTTTTTATTCTGTTGTTGAAATTTGTAACATTGAACCTTTATTACAAACTAAAGTTGAAACTATGATAAGTGGATTTGTTAATCAATTAAGAAGTGAATTTATAAGTTTTAATCAAAGTGAAAGACAAGAAAGTGATATTATTAATTATTTTCATAGTGAAGTTTTTCAATTTAATAATTTATTAGTTATTATTTACTTTAAAAATTATCTTCAAGATTTAGAATATAGTTATATTTTACCTGAATTACAAAATAATATTAGTGGATTAAATAAATTTTTAATTGTTATTTTTGTAATTATGGTTATTACTGAAATTCTTTATTATATAGGAAGTAATGTTTTTGTACTTAGAAAAATTTCTTCTTCTTTGAATGATTATAAAATTATGGAAAAGTTTTTTATTTATGAAGAAAATACCAATAATAAAAAATAAAATAATAATTTTCAAAATGTAATATTTTAATTTATATATAATACTCCTATTTTAAATATCTAAATTTTAAAAATTTGATATTATACTTAACGTTTAATATTTCATTAAATAAATATTTATTATTTGTTTTAAAGCAAATTAAATAATATTATATTTTTTTTTTAAAAAATTTAAACTGAAAAAAATTTAAATTAAAATGGGTTGTTTTAATAATCATAAATTAGAAGATATTTTAGAAAATGAAATGTCAAAATTTTTATATCATTTAATAAGACATGATTTTGTAGTATCTCACATAGAAGAATATTTACATAATGAAACAAAAACATATTATGAATTTTTATCATTAACAAAAATATTAGGAATTCATACAGATATAAATTTCCAAATTGCATTTTGGGAAAATTGTTATGTAACTTATAATGATAAAAATGGAATTGATGGAATTTTATTTATTCCTCTTTTATTATCAAATGGAGATCTTCAATTAAAATGTGATTATATTAAAGAATATTTAGCTATTAATATTAATCATTCTAAACAAAATAAAAATTTTAGTAATTTAGTAATGAATTTAGTTGATTTTAAAAAAATAATATTAACGTATTTTTCATGTATTACTAATATTGCTTTTGAAAGTTATATTAATAGTAGAAAAAATACTAATAATATAATTGGATTTGAAAAATATAGAAAATTTTTTTCTCTTGAAAAAATTGAGAATTTTACTAATTTTTTATTAGATCTTTATACAAATAAAAAAAATTTTGTTAATGTTGGAAAATTTTTTGATGATAATATAGAATTATTAAGCAATGATAAAAAGATAAGAATGGTAATAAAAGAATATTATGAAAAAGAAAAAGATAGAGAAAATATAATTCAAATGATGAAAAAGAATATTCAAAAAGATGAAGAAGAGGATTTAAATGAAGAAAACAAAGAACAACAAATGTAAATATAAAATAAATAAATTAAACAAATTATTTAAAGTATGATTATTTAAATACATTTTAAATATCTTTTTTGCTTTAATTTAATTACTTATTTTTTTCATTTAAAAAAAGATGTCTCTTACAATATAATTAAAGGAATTCAATATATCTTTCAAT
>JAEEGK010014491.1_pt1 | contig 17610 bp, 15 predicted proteins | sample 8958771 | NCBI WGS metagenome assembly JAEEGK01 (sample SAMN16246547, study PRJNA631951) | gut metagenome | biome: gut microbiome; feature: rumen; material: SC-attached | host: Bos | place: Iran: Karaj | collected 2018-10
TAAAAAAGCAAAAAAAGGCCCGCTTTTTCAAGCGAGCCTTTTGTTTGCAAACATTACTTACGGATATTCAGTTTGGCAATAATTGCGCGATACCGTTCGATGTCTTTTTTCTGCAGATAGTTCAGCAGGCCACGACGCTGACCAACCATTTTCAGCAGACCGCGACGGGAATGATGATCTTTCTTGTTGGATTTCAGATGTTCGGTAAGAGCAGCAATACGGGTGGTAAGAACCGCAATCTGTACTTCCGGAGATCCGGTGTCGCCTTCGTGACGGGCATGTTCTTTGATTATTGCCTGTTTTTCTTCTGTTGTTAACATAATAACAAACCTCCATAAAAATATATTGTCCGGCCGGGACCAGGAAGGCGTTGGAGAAGCGCTCTGCGTAGTTCCGGTTAGGATACTGAGATATTCTAGCACAGAAATTAATATATTGCAAATCTTTTTTTTAAAATTATTTACTGTTCATTGTTCTGGGCGGCAAACCAGGCAAGGGCGTCCGCTTTGTCTTTTTCCAGTTGTGCTTTTAGTTCGTCTACTGACGAAAACCTGCGCTCGTTCCGGATGAACCGGCAAAACGCTGTTTCCAGAATATGCCCGTACAAATCTTCATTGCAACCAAACAGATGAACCTCCAACACTTCCCTCACAACGTCGTCAAAGGTAGGATTCATGCCCAGGTTTCCCACTCCGTTGTAGAGCCTTTCACCGTCGCGTACCTGCAAAGCGTAAACGCCGGAAGGCGGCAGGGCGGAACCGTTCCGGTTCACATACAGATTTGCGGTAGGAAAGCCCAGTGTCCTTCCCCGCTGAAAACCTTTGTGCACAATTCCCTGGACACTGCAGAAACGGCCAAGCATGCTTTCCGCGTCGCGAAGATTGCCTTCGGAAATAGCCCGGCGTATCCGTGTGCTGCTGATGATTCTGTTCTTATATTTGAGAAGCGGCCTTACAATCACATCGAAGCCATCTTCTTTACCGGTTTCCGCCAACATTTCCGTATTCCCCATACCCCTGAAACCGTAGGAAAAATTCGTTCCGCAGACGAGGCAGGTAAAATTGAACTGTTTCAGTTTATGTAAAAAATCTTCCGGTGATAAAAGCGACAACTGCCGGTTAAAGGGAACATCGATCAGCAGATCGACCCCCCAGCGTTTCAAAAGCCTAACCTTTTCTTCAGGGGAAATCAGCGCCTGGGGAATCGCCGAAGGCCGGATGGCAGCATACGGATGATTGCTGAATGTGAAAACGGCAAGCCGCAGCTGGTTTTTACGGGCATAAGCTGCAGCGGCGTCAATCACGTCGCGGTGGCCTTTGTGAAGACCGTCAAAGGTTCCCATGGCAATCACGCAGGGCGTTTTTTGAAAGGATTCCTTTTCTGTTTTTTCCAAATATAAACGTTTAACGATTTCCATAATTGTAAAATGCTTCAACAAGGCAACACAAGGCTGACAGGTTTTCTGAAATCTATTGTTTCCAAAACGGCAGTGAGATCTGCTTTCAGGCCGGCTCTGGCGGTTGTTTAACATGGACCAGTATTTTTTCCGGCTTCACAATTTCGTCCTCTACCGTTACCATTCCCAGAAATGCATCTGCAAGGTAAAGTGAGTATGTTCCTGAGGCTGTACCTTTTACAGTTGTACGGACTCCGTTGGTGATACGGAAAGCCTGCAGGTCATTTACAAATAGTTTCCCGGTTTTGCGGACAGCGGTTTCCAAAGGCAGCAGTACTCTGTCCGGATTACCGGCAATCTCGTCCAATGTATGGGAGTTTTTAATAGAAAAATCTCCGGCTCTTGTCCGGAGTAAGAAAGTCATACAGGCACAGGTTCCAAGAGCTGCTGCAATATCTTCCAACAAGGTACGGATATATGTTCCTTTAGAACATTCGATATCCAGGCCGAAATACGGGGGATACAGTTTCATGCAATCCAACCGGAAAATTTCTACAGGTCTGGCAGAACGTTCAATTACAATACCTTCTCTGGCGTATTCATACAGCTTTTTCCCATTGACTTTCAACGCGGAATACATGGGTGGAACCTGTAAAATCTTTCCCCGGAACTGTTGTAAAACCAATTCAAATTCCGCAGCATTAAAAACCGGAGCGGGTTTTGTTTCCAGAACGTTTCCGCTGTCGTCACCGGTATCCGTACGAATGCCGAAAATCCCTTCCGCACGGTAATGCTTCCTGTCTGTCGCCGCATATTCCAGCAAACGGGTCGCATTGCCGATAAAGACTGGCAATACGCCCGCAGCGTCCGGGTCCAGCGTACCGGAATGGCCGGCCTTCTTAATTCCGTAGATCCGGCGGATCCGGCCGACTACATCATGGGATGTCATACCGGGAGGCTTGAGTACGTTTACGATACCGTCCGTCATACAAACAATTCCCCAACAACATCCAGAACCGCTTTTTCAGCTTCTTTCAGCGGAGCATAAATACTGCAGCCGGCAGCTTTCTTGTGGCCGCCGCCGCCAAAGGATAACGCAATCTTTGCCACATCAATTTCTTTGGAACGGAAGCTTACACGGGTCAGGTTTGCTTCTACCTGTTTAAAAAGCAAGGCGATTTCTACCCCCTCCACGTAACGGGGGTATGAGATAAAAGCATCTGTTTCAATATTATGATCATATAATTCCGGCGGAATCTCAATATAAGCGATCTTTCCGTCTTTTAAAAATGTCAGTGTTTCCAACACTTTACGCAGCATTTCCACCTGTGAACGGGATTTCAATTCCATGTTATCCGAAATCAGGCTGGGATTGACCCCGTACTTCAATAAGTCAGCTGCTGTTTTCAAGGTGTTTGAGGTCGTGTTTGAGTATTTGAACGAACCGGTATCTGTATATATCCCTTCGTAAATACAGATTGCGATGTCCCTGGTAAGTTTGATGCCCATTTCCAACAGCAGGCTGTAAATGATTTCAGCTGTTGCAGCGGCGTCGGAATCCAGATACAGATAATCCGCAAACCGTGTATTTGTTTTATGGTGGTCAATATTGAGAACGGCAGGAGATTTTACAACAGCCATGGCATTGCCTGCCCTGTCTGCCGAACTGGCGTCGATAATTACCAGAAGGTCCGCATCTACAGATTCATCCGGTGCAAACCGACAGTATTCAGCAATTCCGGGAAGAAACGAATAGACGGTGGAAATGTCGTCGTCAACGTTCATGATAACTTCTTTGCCCAGCATACGCAATGCATGCATAAGGGCAAGGGACGAGCCGAGTGTATCGCCATCAGGACTGACATGGCTGACGATCACCAGTTTTTTTGCCGCTTTCAGCAGTTCACCGGTTTCCGCTAATGAACAGTTCTTAGTCATTTTTACTTCCTTCGTTTTCCTTAATCTGGCGCAGCAGACTGTCGATATGTTCGCCGTATTCCCAGGAAGTATCCTTCTCCAGTATCAGTTCCGGCGCAAAACGCAGACGGATGCGTTTTGCGATTTCCGTTCTCATGAAACCTTTGGCCTTGTTCAATGCTTTCCAGGCCTGTTCCTGTTCTTCTGCAGAACCGTACAGGCTTACAAAAACTTTCGCCTGGCTCATATCATCTGTCAGGTTCACACCCGTAACCGTTACCAGTTTGATACGCGGATCCTTGATATCCAGCAGAAGCATATTGGAAATCTCATGCTGGATAGCTTCCTGTACTTTTTCAACTCGTAATCTGGCCATAATTCACCTGTACACAGCCCCTTATTCGGGAGCAACTTCTTTCATAACATAAACTTCAAACTGGTCATTTTCTTTGATGTCATGGAATTTGGCCAGCGTAATACCGCATTCGTAGCCGGCGGCAACTTCTTTCACATCGTCTTTGAAACGGCGCAGGGATTCCATCTCGTCCTCGGCAATAACAATACCGTCCCGGACCACACGAATCTTGGCATTGTTTGTAACTTTGCCTTCGATAACGTAGCAGCCGGCAATGAGCATCTTGGAAATAGTGATGACCTGGCGGACTTCCACACGGCCGATTACGTCCTCTTCAAATTTGGGAGCCAGCATGCCCTTGATGGCAGCTTCCACGTCATTGATGGCATCATAGATGACACGGTACGGACGGATATCCACCTTTTCGCTTTCCGCAATTTTGCGCGCATTGGCATCCGGACGCACATTGAAACCGATGATCAGGGCATTGGCTGCAGAAGCCAGCATGACGTCAGATTCGTTGATAGCGCCAACACCGGAATGCACAACAGATACTTTAACTTCTTCGTTCTGGATTTTGACAAGGGACGCGCACAAGGCTTCCACAGAGCCCTGTACATCCGCTTTGACCACAATATTCAGTTCCTTCAGTTCGCCTTCCTTGATACGGCTGAAGATATCATCCAGGGATACCTTGGCGGCTTTCTGCTGTTCCGCTTTTGCTTTGGCAACACGTTTTTCCGCTACGCTGCGGGCAATCTTTTCATCTGCCGCATCCAGAATATCGCCGGCCTGAGGCACTTCATTCAGGCCTAATACTTCTACCGGTGTAGAAGGACCGGCTTTGCGCACTTTTTCACCCCGGTCATTGATCAGGGCGCGCACCCGGCCGTGGGTCGTTCCTGCGATAATATAGTCGCCAATGGTCAGTGTGCCGCGCTGTACCAGTACGGTGGCTACCGGACCGCGGCCCTTATCCAGTTTTGCCTCAACGATAGTGCCGTGGGCAGGCAGCTTCGGATTCGCTTTCAGTTCTTTGACTTCCGCTACCAGAAGGATCATTTCCAGCAGATCGTCAATACCCTGATGGGAATGAGCCGATACGGGAACCATAATGGTATCCCCGCCCCAGTCTTCCGGAATCAGTTCCATCTCGGAAAGCTGTTGTTTGACATGTTCCGGATTTGCCGCCGGTTTATCCATTTTATTGATGGCTACGATAATGGGCACGCCGGCAGCTTTCGAATGATTGATTGCTTCAACAGTCTGGGGCATAACGCCGTCGTCTGCTGCTACGACCAGAACAGAAATATCTGTACACTGTGCGCCTCTGGCACGCATGGCCGTAAACGCCTCATGACCCGGCGTATCCAGGAAGGTGATTTTCTTGCCACCGGCATTTACGGTATAGGCGCCGATATGCTGTGTAATACCGCCTGCTTCACGGGCCGTCACATGGGTTTTGCGGATGGCATCCAACAGAGAAGTTTTACCATGATCGACATGACCCATAACCGTAACAACCGGCGGACGTACGAGCTGTTCTTCCGGATCGTCTTCGATTTCCGGTATTTCGGTAGGATCATCTTCCGGCGGTAACGGCTGCACATCGACCCCGAATTCGTTGCCGACCAGCGTCGCGGTGTCAAAATCAATGTCCTGGTTGATAGTTACCATTTCCCCTAGCAGGAAGAGGCACTTGATCACTTCCGCTACTTCCCGTTTAATCAGCTTTGCAAATTCCTGTACGTTTATGGATTCAGCTATCTGTACCATAGTGGGACGTACTACTGCAGCCGGCTGATCATTGCGCACCGGAGCTCCGGATTTGGATTTCAGGTGCTTTGTGGGGCGCATATGATCTGCGCTGCGCATCGGACGGCTGTCCCGGGAAGCATAAGAGCCTTTCAGCTGTTTTTCATGCTTCTTATTATACTTTTCACGGCTTTCCTTACCGCGGGGAATATCATCAAAACCTGTTGCAGGTTTTTTCGCTCCGGTATTATTACGGTTCCCCTGGCGGTTTCCGCCAAATTTATTACCCAGATTTGAGTCTTTATCTTTATTGAAGCCGCCGCCCTGACGGTTAAATCCCTGGCCCTGTCCTTGTTGTCCCTGACGGTCGCCTCTGTTGAAGCCGCCGCCCTGACGGTTAAAATCACGGTTTTGATTTTGTTCAGGGCGATTGTTCATTCCCTGAGTGTTGGCCGGCCGATTCGGCATGTTTCTGTTTTGATTTGCATTGCGGTTTGCGTTCGGCTGCTGGAAATTGCCTGCGGTCCTGTCGGGCTGTTTTGTTTCGGCAGCAGGAACATCTTTACGCGCGATATTTTTATTGTTCGGCACATTGCGATATTTATTTTTTCCATCGTTGTTAGGTGCCTGAGCCGGAGCGACAGTCGCGTTCCGGTTATCCGGCTTGTTTTCAGCCGTCAACGGTTTGGCGGTTTTGTCTTTCTGCAGGGCATTGTGGGTTATTGTGCTTTTTCCCTCCGCATTTGTCTCGACGGTCATGATGACAGGCTTTACGATCATGGAAGGACGCTCTGTCTTTTCCGACTTTGCTTTCGATGGTGCCGGCGTTACTGCCGGTTTTGCTTTTTCCACATTCCCTGCCGCTTGCGGTTCCGGTTTTTGCGGTTTTGCCGGTGCTGACTGTTTTTTTGCAAATGCTGCATGAATAATAGCGGCTTCACTGTCATCCACACTGCTGAAATTTGTTTTGCTGATATTATGCTTTGCCAGCAATTCTATGACTTCAGGGCTTTTCACCCCATATTCTTTTGCAATCTCAAAAATACGTTTCTTCCCCATTCAGCTACCTCCAGCTTCTATCACACGTTCCATTTTTTCATAATCAATCCGGCAAACCCGTTATCCAGTACAGCAACAGCTGCCCGGGGCGCCTTTCCGATGCAAAGCCCTAATTCAGTGCGCTGCATACAAGATATAACAGGTACAGACGCTTTTTCTGCCAGGAATTTCAGTTCTTTCACGGTATTGGGAGACGCATCGGCGGCAATCACCAGAAGTTTTGCCTTGCCACCGGACAGTGCGTCTTTTACGCCAAGATCCCCAGAGGAAATTTTACCGGCTTTCTGCGCAAGACCTAAGGCGCCGGCCACATCTTTTTCACTCATGCTTCAATTCCTCCAGGAGCTTTTTATACACGTCATCACTCACCTGCTTTTCCAGGGCTTTTTCCAGCCGGTGGCCTTTATACGCTTTGGTTATGCATTCCTTGTCCGGACAGACATAGGCGCCACGGCCGGCCTTTTTACCGGTCAGGTCCAGGGAGATATCTCCTTCGGGAGAACGCACGACGCGAATGAGCTCTTTCTTGGACTTCATTTCTCCGCAGCCTACGCACTTGCGCTGCGGAATTTTCTTCACTTTCACGCCTCTTCACCGCTCCCTTCCCGGTCCGTCTCAGCTTCTTCCACCTGAGATTCCGGTTTGATATCTATTTTCCAGCCGGTCAGTTTGGCGGCAAGACGGGCGTTCTGTCCTTCTTTGCCGATGGCCAGCGAAAGCTGGTAGTCAGGAACGACGACCCAGCAGATTTTTTCTGTATCACTGGCCGTTGCACTGACTACCTGGGCCGGTGACAATGCGTTGGCTACATACTGTGCCGGGTCTGTATTATATTTTACGATATCTATTTTTTCGCCACGCAGTTCATTTACAATGTTCTGTACCCGCATTCCTTTGTGGCCTACGCAGGAGCCCACAGGATCGACTTTTTCATCGTTGGAAAAAACAGCGATTTTTGAACGCATTCCCGCTTCCCGCGCTATGGATTTCAGTTCCACGATACCGTCGTGAATTTCCGGAACTTCCAGTTCAAACAACCTTGTCAGCAGACCAGGATGTGTGCGGGACAGCATGATCTGGGGCCCTTTCCCTGTCTTTTTGACTTCGATGATATAAAACTTCATACGGTCATGGGGCATATACCGTTCTCCAGGTACTTGCTCGTTTGCCATCAGCAGTCCTTCTGTCGAACCGAGATCCACATAGACGGTCCCGCGTTCTACACGCTGGATCATACCGTTTACAATATCGTCTTCCCGTTCGGAAAACTTGTCATAAACCATATTCCGTTCCGCTTCCCGGATACGCTGCATGATGATTTGCTTTGCATTTTGTACGGCGACACGGCTGAAGTTTTTAGGAAAGACTTCCTGTTCGACAATATCACCCAAAATGTAATTTGGATTCATTTTCAATGCTTCTTCCAAAGAAATTTCATCATGGGGTTTCACTACCTGTTCTACAACCTTGCGTTGTTCAAACACGTGAAATTCCCCGGTAGCTTTTGACATCTCCACACGCACATTCTGTGAACTGTCATAATTCTTTTTATATGCGCTTACCACAGCTTCTTCAACAGCCAGGAACAAAACATCCGAATTGATACCTTTTTCTTTTCCCAATGCTTCAATTGCCTGTACGAACTCTGAACTCACTTTTGAAATTCCTCCTTAAAAGTCAATATGCGGTCTGATTATTGCAATCAATTTGCGATCTATCGAAATTGGATTTTTATCTTCCCTGCCTTTCACGATTCGTTTTACTTCAATAACGTTTTCCGTGTGTGAAAGCAGGACACCGGTCAGTTCTTTATTTCCGTCAAAGGGAGAAAAGAACTGGATATCTATCTTTTTACCATAATTTGTCTCAAAATCTTTATCCTTTTTTAACGGACGGTCAATGCCTGGAGATGATACTTCCAGATAATACTTTTCTTTGATAGGGTCTTTCTCATCCAGAATTTCTGCCAGCTTTTCGCTTACAAACTGGCAGTCGTCAATCTCAATGCCTTTCGGTTTATCAATAAAAATGCGAAGATACCAGTCTTTCTCGCGCACATATTCCACATCAACCAGCGTAATGTCAGTATCTTGCAATATAGGTGTGACCAGTTCCGTAATAAACTTCTCCACTTCCTCACGTTTCATAGCTTCACTCCCTGTATAAAATATTCCAATATAACGAAAGAGCGGGTTTTGCGCCCACTCTTTCTAAGAACTTCATAAATTTTCTTTACTTATTATATCATCAAAAAACATAATTGCAAATTATTTTTGAAAGAATCTGCAGGATTTTACAAGAAAATATAAATTTCCGCGCAAAGAATCATTTCAGGAGAAACTGAACAGATCCATCTGATTGCTGACCGGCATGTCGCCCAGCGCTCCGTATTCCGCCAACGCATCCAAAGCTGTCTGGCCCACATGTCCCAGTTCTTCTTCTTCCGGCAACAGTTCTTCCCGCCTGGCAGTTTTATCCAATACTGCCTGTTCTGTCTGTCTGCAGCAGGAAAGCAGGTCTTCCTGGGAAATAAACTCGCGTGAATTGTTTTTTACCGCCAGCGAAAGCGTGCGGGCCACACCTTTACCTACACCCGGCAGACAGCATAACGGGATGCGTATCCCTTTATCGTCTTCCGGGCGGAACTGATACGCGTGCGATTTATACAAATCTATGGGATAAAAAACAAAGCCCCTTGTCAGCATTTCCAGAACCAGTTGCAGGTAAATCACATTATCTTTATCTACAGCTTTCGCATCCTTGCCCTGCAGGTCCACATTTTTAATGTACTGCCGTATGTATGCTTCCCCTTTGGCAATATAAGTCGCATCCACATCGGCCCTCTGGGAAAAATAAGCGGCATAGTACGCCAGGGGATGATGGACTTTGCAGTAAGCTATCCGGTAGGCGTTCAAAACATATGCCACCGCATGGGCTTTAGGGAACAGGTACTGGACGGTCTCGCAGGACTTCATATACCAGTCAGGCACATGGGCTTTTTCCATAGCTTCCCGCATTGCCGGTTCCAGGCCCTTTTTGGCAGCCTTGCCTTTGCGGACATATTCCATGGTTTTAAAAGCAATCGCCGGGTCTACACCTTTGGCAATCAGTGAGGTCATTACATCATCTCTGGTAGAAATGGTTTGTTCTACAGGATGACCGGACTCTATCAGATCCTTGGCGTTGCCAATCCATACATTGGTCCCATGCGAATAACCGGATACGCGGACAATGTCGCTGAAAAGTCTGGGCTTCAGTTCATGGATCATATCCAGGGTAAAACGGGTTCCGCACTCCGGAATGCCCAGTGTGCCCACGTTCGTACCTATCTGTTCCGGAGTCACGCCAAGTTTCTCTGTGGAAGAAAAAATCGACATGGTATCAGGATCGCCTACGGGAATATCCATGGCGTTAATGCCGGTAAATTCTTCCAGCCGCTTGATCATAGTGGGATCTACGTGCCCCAGAATATCCAGTTTTACCAGCCGGTCATTAATAGAATGATAATCGTAATGTGTAGTGATGATACTGCTTCCTTTATCGTCGGCAGGACGGCTCATGGGGGTTATATAATGGATATCCATATCCCTTGGGATAACCATGATCCCTGCCGGGTGCTGTCCTGTCGTGCGCTTAACGCCATTCAGGCCGGCGATGAAGCTTTCAACATACGCCGGATGTGCAGGTATATTATGTTCTTCAAAATATTTTTTGGCATAAGACCAGGCTGTTTTAGGTGCAACCGTGGCAATGGTACCAGCGCGGCAGACATTGTCGCGTCCGAATAATTCTTCCGTATATTTGTGGGCCCTGTGCTGATATTCATCAGAAAAATTCAGATCGATATCCGGTACCTTGTCGCCGTGGAATCCCATGAATACCGCGAAGGGAATGTTATGGCCGTCACGGGCCATATCTGTTCCGCAGTCCGGGCAGGCTTTGGGAGGCATGTCAAAACCGCTGGCATATTCACCGTGTTCGAAGAACTCGGTATGCCGGCACCTGGGGCAACGGTAATGAGGTATCAGCGGGTTCACTTCCGTAATATCTGTCATACAGGCAACCAGGCTGGAGCCTACGGAGCCCCGGGAGCCAACCAGATAGCCTTCATCCATGGAGTGCTTGACCAGTTTGTGGGCGATATCATATAAAACGGCATATCCGTTGCCGATAATGGCGTCCAGTTCCATCTTCAGCCGGTCTTCCACAATTATTGGCAGCGTATCCCCATAATACCGGTGTGCTTTTTCATAACACAAATTCACGATTTCCTCTTCCGCTCCCGGCAATACAGGCGAATACAACTGGTCCCGGTCCGGAACCGGTTTGATCCGGCTGATCTGGTCCGCAATCAGATTCGGATTGGTCACACAGACCTCATAGGCGATTTCTTTGCCAAGATATGTAAACTCCGCCAGCATCTCCTCTGTGGTGCGGAAGTACAGCGGTGCCTGCATGTCCGCGTCATTATATCCCTGACTGTACTGAAGGATAGCGCGTGTTTTGGCATCCTCCGGTTCCAGAAAATGGGAATCACAGGTTGCCACACAGGGTTTCCCCAGCTTTTTTGCCAAACGGTAGATCAGCTTATTGTTTTCAATCAGCTGTTCATGTGAAAAACGCCCTTCCCTTTCCAGGAAAGCATTATTGCCCAGGGGCTGAATTTCAAGATAATCATAAAAATCTGCGACTTTCAGCAGTTCTTCTTCGGATTTTCCCTTTTCTATCGCCTGATATAACTCACCGATTTCGCAGGCGCTGCCCAGCAAAAGCCCTTCCCGCAGTTCTTCCAGTACACTTCTGGGAATAAGCGGACGGGCGCGGACTCCGCTGCCATTCAGATAACTCAGATGGGAAAGAGTAATCAGTTTGTATAAATTCCGCAGGCCTATGTAATCTTTGGCCAGAATGATAATATGATTTGATTGTATTCTGTGTGTGTGCGGCAGACCTTCCATCATGATTTTGCCGTCAGCATCAGAGGCCAGGTATCCCTCGCAGCCGTAAATGAGTTTTAAGTCACTGCCGGCGTCTTCCACGGCATCAGCGCAAAATGGGAACGCCTGAATGACTCCATGGTCTGTTATCGCCAGCGCCTTATGGCCAAAACGGATCGCCGTGTTAATAAGGGCTTTCACGTCAGTAATCGCATCCAGCTTGCTCATTTTGGTATGGCAATGCAGTTCTACCCGCTTGACCGGCGCTTTATCTTCCCTCTGACGTGTCTCCACTTTCTTTATGGAAGCAGGTGTAAAGGTCATGGCATCATGGTTGTACTGATCAGGTTCGGCATTTCCCAGCAATTGTAATTCCATGCCCGGTTTCAATTGCTTTTTGAATTCTTTTCCTTCGTCATGGTCGTCAAAGAAAACTTTAACGTAAATGCCGCCGTCTGCATCCACAACATTGAACTGGACAAGTAACCGGGACGTATCTTTATTACGCCCCCGGACTTCTCTTTCCGTAAAGGCGACGAGCTTATCATCTTTATCCCGCTGTGTCCCGATATGCCCCTGGATTACGATATGACGCCGGGCTTCCGTCAGCTTGTTCAGGGGAACAATATCATCTGCCTTGAAATTTTTGCCAAACAGGCAGCCGTCGGCGTATTTACTCCCATATAAGGCATTATAAGCCTGCATATAGGTTTCATCTTCTTCGATACCGGAAACCGGTTCGCAATCCGCGTCCGGAGGCATTTCCTCTAAAGGAACAGCCTGAGCAAAAACGGAATTTGCTTCAGGAACTCCGGAATCAGTTTGCCATACTTCCGCAGCAGGTACGGATATCGAAACAGCAGCATCCTGTAAACGTTTCCATGCCAGCTTTTTCAGGTTAAATGAAGTCTTAATATGCTCTGAAAGCGTGTCCAACAAATTGGAATCTGGCTGCACAGGGGAAGAATACTCCAACTCCCAGCCGTTTTCGGTTTCATCAATCCATATTCTATTTATACTGATTTTTTCCAAATCAGCAGTTAAATCCTTATGTAAAGAAAAAGAGCGGAAAAAAGACCGCATTTTTTCCGCATCAGGCTCCAAATAATAAGAGGGTTTCATAAATTTTCCTCATGAAAAACTATCCAATATTCTCAATCGATTTGATTCCTTCAATCTGTTGCAGTCCGTCCATGATGAGCGCCAGATCTGTTTCCTTGCTGAATTTAAGATATAATTCCAATACAACTTTATCGCTTAGCGTACTATTCTGAACGTTGATTGTTTTTACTTTAATATCGTTTTGGGCAAGAAAGGTTGCAACCCGTGCAACGGTCCCGGGGATATTTGCTGTGACAACCCGTATATATTTTCTGTCGGATTTGCTGTTGGCAACAGCAAACCGTTTTTCAACACTGTGAAATGTGGTCAGTGTGATAAATGTAATAACCGTAGCTGCCGCGCCTATGGAATACATACCGGCCCCTGTAGCCAGGCCAATGGCGGAAATCATCCAGAGACTGGCGGCCGTAGTAAGCCCGCGCACGGTGATCCCTTCGTGCAAAATTGTACCGGCGCCGAGAAAACCGATGCCGCTTACCACCTGCGCGGCAATCCGGGCAGAATCCCTGTTTCTGGGATATTCAAGGGGAACAACATCATAGCCTTCAAATCCATACATGGACACCAGCATGATCAGGGCAGATCCCGCACATACCAGAATATGTGTGCGGAACCCTGCAGGCCGGTCGCCGCTGCCCCGTTCCATACCGACGATACCGCCAAATAAGGCAGCAAGCAGCAGGCGCAGTACCATTTCACCCTGAATGGAATTTATAAAATTAGTCAGCCATGCTTCCAATTTAATCACCCCGGAATGCGATTTTCTGTTCTTCCAGTTTCGGTTCTTCCACTAATATATTTATTCCGATTTTTTCAGTTCATCCAGTAAAGCCCTTATGCCGTCAACAAAATTATCTGCAGGCAGCATCTGCATATTTCCGGTCTTACGGGCCTTAACTTCAATCTGCCCGTTATCCAGCGTCTTTTTGCCGAGCACGACCCGAACGGGATAACCGATCAGGTCTGCATCTTTAAATTTGACCCCGGGACGTTCGTCACGGTCATCCAGAATTACTTCTATTCCGGCCTTTTTAAGCTCGGCATAAACAGCAAAAGCTTTCTCTTTTACCGCTTCATCTTTTATATTGATCGGTACGACAATTACATGGTACGGCGCGATTTCCACCGGCCAGATGATGCCGTCCTTATCGTTGTTCTGTTCTACGGCAGCCGCCATGGTACGGCCCACACCGATACCGTAACATCCCATGTACATGGGATTGGATTTACCGTTTTCGTCCAGATAGGTCGCGTTCAGTTTTTCACTGTATTTTGTAAACAGTTTGAATACCTGTCCTACTTCAATGCCGCGTGCTTTGGCAATCTTTCCACCGCAATGGGGACAGGGATCTCCCTCCTGCATCAGACGGATATCGGCGACAAACGCCGGTGTGAAATCACGTCCCGGATTTACATTGATAAAATGGTATCCTTCTTCATTGGCGCCGCAGCAGAAATTGTGCATCTTCATTACGCTCTGATCACAGACTACAATAGCCTTTTCCGGGTCGATTCCGCAGGGTCCCATATAACCGCCTGCAGTTCCCGCCGCTTCCAACAGCTCGGCGGGAGCCATTTCCAGCTGGTTGACACCGCAGGTGTTGATGACTTTGATATCATTGACTTCGTGATCCCCTCGTACAAAACAAAGGATCAGTCCTTTTTCGCTCTGGTACGCAACCGCTTTCACTGATTTTTCTACAGGTGATTTTAAATACGCGCAAACATCCGCAATCGTCTTGCAGTCCGGTGTAGCGACTTTTTCTTTTGGAAATTCTTCTTCGGCAGCTACTTCGATAAGGTTCAGTTCGGCTTTTTCCGTGTCTGCCGCATAATCGCACTGCGTGCAGTAACTGATTTCCGCTTCCCCGGAATCGGCCAGTACCATAAATTCATGGGACCCGCTGCCGCCAATGGCGCCGCTGTCCGCTTCTACCGGGCGGAAAGTAAGACCACAGCGGGTGAAGATCTTACTGTATGCATCGTACATATCCTGATACGATTTATTCAGTCCTTCTTCATTTTTGTCAAAGGTGTATGCGTCTTTCATGATAAATTCGCGGCTGCGCATCAGACCGAAACGGGGACGGCGTTCGTCACGGAATTTATCCTGGATCTGATACAGGGAAAGAGGCAGCTGCCGATATGAATTCACGTCCATATGAGCCAGCGTCGTAATCATTTCTTCATGGGTCGGCCCCAGGCAGTAATCGTGTCCGTGCCGGTCTTTCAGACGCCACATCTCCGCCCCGTATACGTCCCAGCGTCCGCTCTGCTGCCAGATTTCAGCAGGTTGTACGATTGGCATCAGGATTTCCTGGGAGTCAATGGCATTCAGTTCTTCCCGGATAATCGTTTCGATTTTCTGAAGTACACGCTGTGCCAGAGGCAGATAGGAATACATGCCGGTAGCGGATTTTCTCATATAACCGGCCCGCAGCATCAGTTTATGGCTGGGAATTTCTGCTTCTGCCGGAACTTCACGTAAGGTGGGTGCATATAATTTACTGACTAACATTTATTGATTCTTCCTCTCCTCTAAAATTATATCAATCTCATGAAACAGTTCATTGACCAGGCAATCTTCCGGGATTTTTTTAATGACCTGTCCCTTACGGAAAACAAGTCCTTCCCCTTTACCGCCGGCAATGCCCACATCGGCTTCCCGGGCCTCCCCGGGGCCGTTGACGATACAGCCCATGACGGCAACACTGATGGGTTCCTTAATATTTGCCAGCCTTGCTTCTACAGTGGCTGCCAGTTTTTCCAGATCAATGCTGGTACGTCCGCAGGTGGGGCAGCTGATCAGTGTCGGGCCATACGAACGCAGGCCTAAGGATTTTAATATTTCAAAACCAACCTTCACCTCATTTACAGGGTCGCCGGTAAGCGAGACTCTGATAGTATCGCCAATACCCTCCGCGAGTAACGTGCCGATTCCTACTGCAGATTTAATGATTCCCGAATTCACCGTACCGGCTTCCGTGATCCCCACATGTAACGGATAATCGCACTGGGATGCCAGCAGTCTGTAAGCCGCCAGCGTAAGAGGCACATCATGACATTTCAGGGAGATCTTGATATTACGGTAATCCATCTCTTCCAGAATACGGATATGCCTCCAGGCTGCTTCCACTAAAGCTTCTGCTGTAGGATGCCCATATTTTTCCAATAGGTCTTTCGGCAGGGAACCGGCGTTTACACCGATACGGATCGGAACGTTTTTCGGTTTGGCAGCTTCTACCACCGCTTTAACCTTTTCGGTTCCGCCGATATTACCGGGATTCAGCCGGAGTCCGTGTACACCGGATTCAATGGCCTGCAAGGCAAGCCGGTAATCAAAATGGATGTCTGCAATGACAGGTATGGGGCTGCCCTGTACAATCTCTTTTAACGCCAGGGCTGCATCCATATCCGGTACAGCGCAGCGTATGATATCACAGCCGGCATCTGTCAGCTTATGAATCTGTTCCAGCGTAGCCCTGGCATCCTGTGTTTTGGTATTAGTCATAGATTGGACGGCGACAGGAGCATCTCCGCCAATCGCAACAGGACCAACATAAATTTGCCGGGTAGTTCTGCGTTTCATGGGTCACCTTCTTAACGGATATATTCTTAACAACAATGAAACAAATAGAAATGTTTAACCTTTCAGCGGGTCAGATCTTTAAACGTTGCAAAAATGGTAAGAGCCAGTATCATGGCCACGCCTACTTTCTGGATATTCTGCATAGCTGTTTTCCCAAGCTTATGCCCGGTTACTGCTTCAATCAGCAGAATCACAAAATGACCGCCGTCCAGTGCAGGCAGAGGCAACAAGTTGATGATGGCCAGATTCAGGCTCAGCATAGCTGTAAACTGCATAAGCCTGTCAAAGCCTTTATGGGCAACTTCGCCGGCCATCTTTGCCACGCCAACCGGTCCTGAAAATTCCGCTTTGGTTTTTCCTGTTACCATATGGTACAGCGAAGCGTACATATTCTTTATAATATTCTTTGTAGCGGTAACAGAAGCTGCAGCAGCCTGTACCGGAGAAAGCCTGACATTTCTCAGCGATGATACCACACCGATAAAAGGCTTGCCTGTTTCCGGATTCACTCCGGGTGTAACTGTGATTGTCAGATTCTCCTTATCCCTTTGAATTTCAAAAGGGATGGGCTGCGTTCCGGAATCCGCAATATGATTCCGTATATCAAGCCACTCATGAACCGGTTTTCCATTAATAGACAGGATCCGGTCCCCTTCTTTTAATCCGCTTTGTTCTGCCGGATAACCCTCTATAATCTGTCCTAATACCGGTTTATTCTCCGGTACATCCATGCCAAAGGCAAGAAAGAGACCGAAAAAAATAAGCACCGGCAAAAGGATATTCATCAGAGAGCCGGCTAAAATCACCAGCATCCGGGAAGAAACGGGTTTGGAATTAAAGCCACGTTCAAGATCTTCCGGATCTTCCGGATCCATTCCTGCGATTTTATTATAACCGCCTAATGGAATACCACGCAGTGAGTACAGCGTTTCCCCTCCCTGATGCTGATAAATATCAGGTCCGAATCCGATAGAGAATTCTTCCACCTTCATCCCTGTTAATTTGGCAGTGATAAAATGTCCGAATTCATGAACTGTAACTAAAATGCCAAATACAAAAATACAAGCTAATACCGTTAACAAATGAGAAACTCCTTTTATGAAAACTGTTTAGTCTGCATGCGGATAAAACCGTGCAGAACATGTTTATATAAAGAACGCGTAACCTGTCGGGCTGTTTTATGAATCATTGGAAATATAATCGCTAAATACTTATTGCAGCCTGACCAGTTCTTTTGTTTTTGTGCGGACAGTCCGGTCCGTTTCTTCGATTTCTTCCAGAGAGGGATGCGGGATCATAACATGGAAATCCACAACACGTTTTACAATCTCCGGAATATCCAGATAAGCAATCTTTCCGTCTAAAAATGCCGTTACACATTCTTCGTTCGCGGCATTAAAAGCGCAGGGCAGGCTTCCTCCCGCTTTACCGCAGTCAATAGCGGTCTGCAGGGAAGGACAAGCTTCCCGGTCAGGCGCTC
>JAEEGK010014492.1_pt1 | contig 17609 bp, 27 predicted proteins | sample 8958771 | NCBI WGS metagenome assembly JAEEGK01 (sample SAMN16246547, study PRJNA631951) | gut metagenome | biome: gut microbiome; feature: rumen; material: SC-attached | host: Bos | place: Iran: Karaj | collected 2018-10
GAACAGGGCATGGTGAGCATGGCCGCCGGGCTTGCGGCGACCGGCCGGACGGTTTGTGTGTATTCGATCGGGAATTTCCCGACGCTGCGGCCGCTGGAGCAGATCCGGAACGACTGCGCGTACCCGGGCGCGAACGTGAAGATCGTCTGCGTCGGGGGCGGCTTCGTATACGGAAGCCTCGGCATGAGCCACCACGCCACCGAGGATATCGCGGCCCTGCGGGCCCTGCCGGGAGTCACGTGCTTCACGCCGGGGGATCCGGCGGAGGCGGAGGCGGTGACGCACCGGGCGGTGCGGACGGAAGGCACCTGCTACCTGCGGCTGGGCCGCGGCAATGAACCGAAGATCCATCCGGGTCCGGTGGAGGACTGGGAAATGCCCGCGCCGCTGACGCTGCGGGAGGGAACGGACACCGCGCTGCTGAGCGCGGGCGGAATCCTGACGCAGGCGGTGGAAGCCGCAAAGCTGCTGGAGGAAAAGGGCATCTCCGCGGAGGTGGTCAGCTTCCCGTGCGTCAAGCCGATGGATGAGGGCGCGGTGCGGAAATTGACGGAGCGCTTCCGGCACATTGTGACGGTGGAAGAGCACAATATCATCGGCGGATTCGGAAGCGCGGTGTGCGAGATCGCCGCGGAAACCGGGAACGGATGCCGGATCCACCGGATCGGCCTGCAGGACTGCTACACATCCGTGGTGGGAAACCAGCAGTACCTGCGGGAAATCTACGGGATGGACGCGAAAGCAATCGCGGAAAAGACGGAGGCATGGCTGAATGAAGCATGAACTGACGCTGGAGGAGATCCATGAGGAGCTGCTGGAGCAGCTGCGGGACATTACAGCCATCTGCGACCGGTACGGAATCGAGTACAACCTGATGTGCGGCACACTGCTGGGCTGCGTGCGGCACCACGGGTTTATCCCGTGGGACGACGACGTGGACCTGCTGATGACCCGGGCGGAGTTCAGCCGGTTCCGCACGGTGTATCCCAAGGAATGCGACGCGCGGTTTGAGCTGACCTACCTGGACACCTGGACGCCGCGGGTAATGAACCGCGACCCGGAGAAGGCCGCCGCGTTCACCGACTTCTTCATCCTCGACGCGCTGCCGCCGGAGGGCTTCCGCCGGAAGCTGCACCTGCTGCACCTGCACCTGCTGCAGGGCATGATGAAAAAGAACGTCGACTACAGCCGGTTCGGGCTGAAAAACCGGATCCTGCTGCGGGCGACCCACCTGCTGGGGCTTCCGTTCAGCTACGCCTGGAAGGCGAAGCGGTACGAGAAGGTTTCCACGAAATACCGGGAGGGGAACGACCTGCACATGTCCAACGGCGCGTTTGAGCTGATGACGCATGTGTGGCACCCGGAACAGTTTGAGAAGAAGATCCGGGGGCAGTTCGAGGACCTGGAGTGCCTGATTCCGGAAAAGTATGACGAGGTGCTGACCGTGCTGTTCGGGCCGGACTACATGACGCCGCCGCCGGTGGAGGAGCGCGTTGCCAAGCACCTGGACCTGTAAGAACAATTTCACCTGGAGCGACTGACTTTCGATGGAGATGTATTTCTGCCCGCTGTATTCGGGATCCAGCGGGAACGCCCTGTTTGTGCAGTACGGGAACACCCGGCTGCTGGTGGACGCCGGAAAGCCCGGCAAGGCCATCGCGGACGCGCTGGCGAAAATCGGCGTGGGCATGGAGACGATCAGCGGCGTGCTGATCACCCATGAACATTCGGACCATATTGCCGGCGCCGGCGTGCTGGCGCGGCGGTACCACCTGCCGATGTACGCGACGGCCGGCACCTGGCAGGGGATCGGCAGCAAGATCGGCGAGATTCCGCCGGGACTGACCCGGGTGATCGGGGCGGACCGGGAGTTTTACCTGGGGGATATCGGGGTGTCGCCCTTTTCCATTCCGCATGACGCGGCGGACCCGGTGGGGTTCCGGCTGTGGGGCGGAAACCTGAGCATTTCCACGGCGACGGACCTCGGGCATTTTTCCGCCGATGTTTACGGGCGGATTGCCGGCAGCGACCTGGTGCTGCTGGAGAGCAACCATGATCCGGATATGCTGCGGGCGAACCCGAAGTACGCGCCCGCGCTGAAGAAGCGGATCCTGGGGGATTACGGCCACCTGAGCAATGAGGCATGCGCGTCGGCGCTGCTGAAGCTGATTGCGGGGGGCACCGGCACCGTGATCCTGGGTCACCTGAGCGGGGAGAACAATACCCCGGGACTGGCCCGGCGCGTGTCGGAAAACACACTCGCGCGGGAAGGCATCCGGACGGGGGCGGACGTGCAGCTGCAGATCGCCCTGCGGGATGAGACCGGCGAAGTTTACTGTATTCGGGAGAAATCACAGGCATGATTATACTGGCCGTGCAGGATATACAGAAGAGCTTCGGCACGCATGAGGTGCTGAAGAGTGTTTCGTTTACCCTGCAGGAGCAGGAGCGCATGGGCCTGGTGGGTGTGAACGGCAGCGGCAAGAGCACGCTGATGAAGATCATCGCCGGCATCGAGACCGCGGACGGCGGGACGGTCAGCATCCAGAAGGGGCTGCGGATCGGCTACCTGGCGCAGCAGGGCGAATTCCGGGAAGGGGAGACCGTCCGGGAAACGCTGGAAAGCGTGTTTGAGCCGCTGGTGCAGATGGAAGCCGAAATGCGGGACCTGGAGCAGAAAATGGCCGAGCAGGGGGACGACGCCGAAGCGCTGCGCCGCCTGGGCGGCCGCTATGACGCCCTGATGCATGAGTTTGAGCGGCGGAACGGATACGGATGGCGCAGCCAGGTATCCGGCGTCCTGAAGGGCCTGGACCTGCGGGACCACGCGGATATGCCGGTGAACCGCCTGAGCGGCGGGGAACGGACGCGCCTGTGCCTGGGCCGGATGCTGCTGTCGGAACCGGACCTGCTGCTGCTGGACGAGCCGACGAACCACCTGGACCTGAAGAGCATCGCGTGGCTGGAGGAATACCTCCGGGCCTACCGCGGCGCCGTCCTGGTGATCAGCCATGACCGCTACTTCATGGACCACGTGTGCGACCGGATGGCGGAGCTCCTGATGGGAAACCTGGAGACCTATACCGGCAACTATACGGAGTACCTGGAAAAGCGGACGGAAGTATACGAGATCCGGATGAAGGCCTGGGAGCTGCAGCAGAAGGAAATCGCGCGGCAGGAAGCCGTGATCGCGATGTACCGGCGCTTCAACCGGGAGAAGAGCATCCGCCTGGCGGAAAGCCGGGAGAAGCGGCTGGAGAAGATGGAGCGCCTGGAGCGCCCGCAGGAGGAAGGATCCGTCCATTTCCGCTTTGAGGCGCGGCGGCGCACCGGCGACGACGTGCTGCAGACGGACCGGCTGAAGAAGAGCTACGGGGACCGGGTGCTGTTTTCAGACCTGGACATCCATGTGAAGGCCGGGGACCGGATCGCCCTGATCGGCGACAACGGCACGGGCAAATCCACCCTGCTGAAGTGCCTGACGGGCGAGGAAAAGCCGGATGCCGGCGTGATCCGCTGGGGCACCGGCGTGGATATCGGGTATTACGACCAGCACCAGGCCGGGCTGCACGAAAACAAGACGGTGCTCGACGAGGTGTGGGACCGCTTCCCGCGGATGGAACAGTATGAGGTGCGCGGCGCGCTGGGCATGTTCCTGTTCACCGGGGACGACGTGTTCGCGCCGGTCAGCACGCTGAGCGGCGGCGAGAAGGGCCGGGTGGCCCTGACCGAGCTGATGCTGCGGAAGGACAACGTGCTGCTGCTGGACGAACCGACGAACCACCTGGACATGGACAGCCGCGAGGTGCTGGAAAACGCGCTGGCGGATTTCCCGGGAACGATCATCGCGGTGAGCCATGACCGGTATTTCATCAACCGCTTCGCGGAGAAGGTCTGCGTGCTGGAGGACGGCACGCTGAAGGAATACCTGGGCAATTACGACAGCTACTTTGAGAAGGTTTCGCGCGCGGAGGAACCGGACGGGGAATTCGCCGGCATGACCCGCACCGCCATTGACAAGGAAAAGAAGAAGAGCCGCGAGGAACAGCAGCGGATCAGGGCGGAGAAGGAACGCATGGCAGCGCTGGAGGCCCGGATCGCCGTGGCGGAAAGGGAAGCCGCGGAGCTGGAGAACGCGCTGGCGGATCCGGAAACGTGGAAGGACGCCGGAAGCGCGGCCGAAAAGACGCGGAAATACAACGCGCTGAAGGACGAGATTGAGCAGCTGTACGAGGAGTACGCGGAGCTCGGGTGAGAGGGGCGGTGCGGCGATGAGGAACGGAAGGCGGGCAGCAGGGCTGCTGTGCTTCCTGCTGTGCCTGTGCATATCCTGCCCGGTATGGAACGCCTGCGCCGGCGCTGCGGAACGGCTCCCGGACCGGGTCCTGATGTCATTTTATGACCAGTCACTGATCATCGGGGATTCCCAGATGCGCAACCTGGGGAACTATATACGGAGAAAGCGGAACGGGGATCCCGGATTCTTCCCCGGCGTCAGGTGCTACGGGGAATACAGCCTGCAGATGCGCAGGCTGGCCCAGAAGGATCCCGATCCGAATCCGGACGCGATCCAGCTGACCTATAAAGGCCGGACCGCCACACTGACCGGGATCGCCATGGCGGAAAACCCCCGGAATGTGTTTATCCTGATCGGCCTGAATGACCTGATCTTCCAGCATATTGACCGGGCGGACAATTACATTGACCGGATTGTCGCACTGCGGGATGAGTACTTTCCGGAAACCAGCCTGTTCTTTATGTCGCTGACGCCGGTGACTGCGAAACGGACCCAAAAGCAGCGGGACGAGATCGCGGCGTACAATGCGTGGCTGGAGGAAAAGTGCGGGAAGATCCGCGCGGAATACATGGATATCACCGCCGGCCTGACGGATGAACAGGGATGGATGCCGAAGGAGATCACCGCGGACAATGACAGCCACCTGAACGCGGACGGATTTGATATTTTTGTGAGGAACCTGCTGGATTACGCACAGGCCCGGTATGAGCAGGGCCTGTGGGTGCCCGATCCGGCGCTGATGAAGGAAGGAGAGACTCCGCAATGAAAAGGATAATGCTGCTCCTGCTGGCCGCAATGCTCCTGGTGCTGGGCGCCTGCAGCGCGCCGGAGAAAGGCGCGCCGGTAAGCGATGCGCCGGCCACCCTGGCGGAAAAAGTAAATATGACTGCCGAGGACGCCGGGAACCTGGCGGCGCTGACGGCGGAAGACCTTGAAGACGTGCTGGGCGCGGTGCCCGCGGATTACACGGAGTTTGTGTTTCTCCAGAGCGAGGGAATGGACGGACGGGAGCTCCTGGCTGTCCGGGCTGCTGACCGGGATGCTGCCGGGCGGGTGGCCGGAATGGCGGAAGCATACCTGGAACGCCGGCTGAAGGAAACCCGGAATTATGCCCCGGAGGCATACAAACTGCTTTCGGAAGCCAAAGTCCGGACGAAAAACCTGACGGTTGTCCTGGCCGTCGGGCCGAACGGCGCCAAAGAGGCGGATTTTATACTGGCAGGAGAATAAGCCATGGTTTTCTGTTCATTTACATTCCTGCTGTTTTTCATGCCGGTGGTTTTGCTCGGATACCGGTTCCTGCCGCGCCGGGCGAAGCAGCCTTTCCTGCTGTGCGCTTCCCTGGTGTTTTACGGATGGGGAATGCCGGCGTGGCTGGTCCTGCTGCTGTATGTGATGATCCTGGATTATGCCGGCGCCCTGCTGATGGACCGGTTCCGGGCTAAAAAGAAAATAATCCTGGCGGCGCTGGTTGTGCTCAACCTGATGCCGCTGGGCTGGTTCAAGTATGCCGCGTTCCTGAATGAAACGCTGGCGGCGGTGACCGGAGTCAGCCTGATGAAGGACTCGCCGCTGCTTCCGGCCGGCATTTCTTTTTTTACATTCCAGGGAATGTCCTACCTGATTGATGTGTACCGTGGAAATGCCCGGGTACAGCGGAGCTTTGTGCGGTTCGGCGTATACCTGAGCATGTTTCCGCAGCTGGTTGCCGGCCCGATTGTACGGTATATCGACCTGGAAGCCCAGCTGGAAAACCCGGCGGAGGTCAGCACGGCAGCGATGCGGGACGGGCTGAACCGGTTTGCGGTGGGCCTGGCCAAGAAGGTGCTGCTTGCGGACGCTATGGGCCGGTTCTGGGGCCGGATCAGCGGAGGACTTCCGGAGGCCGGGCTGGTCGGCGCGTGGATGGGACTGATGGCATTTTCCTTCCAGATATTCTTCGATTTCTCCGGTTATTCGGATATGGCGCTGGGCCTGGGCAAAGCGATGGGCTTCACATTCCCGGAAAACTTTGACCGGCCGTACCGCGCGAAAAGCCTGACGGAATTCTGGCGGAAATGGCATATGAGCCTGACCACCTGGTTCCGTGAATATGTGTATATCCCGCTGGGCGGAAACCGGAAGGGCGGAGCACGGAGAAACCTGAATATCCTGATTGTATGGGCGCTGACCGGACTGTGGCACGGTGCCGGATGGAATTTCGTGCTGTGGGGAATCTGGTTTGGGATCCTGCTGATTGTGGAAAAGAAATGGGTACTTGGGCGTGAATGGGCAGAGCGGATACCGGGATGGCTGCGCAGGATCCTGACCTACCTGCCCGTACTTGTCGGATGGGGAATGTTTACCGGGAAATGGCAGGTATTCCCTGCCATGGCCGGGGTTTACGGGCTGGCGCCGGCAGCCGGGCCGGCGCTGGAGTGCGCGGCATTCCTGCCGGTGCTGCTGGTCTGCATGGCGGTTTCCTTCATGCCGGATGTGAAGATGCCGAAGCTGAAAAAAGCCGCGCCGCTGCTGCTGGTCCTGTGCCTGGCGGCGCTGGCCGCGCAGGGATATGCGCCGTTTGTATATTTCCAGTTCTGAGAAAGGAGGGGGACCGATGGACGGAAAAAACAGAATCGCGGACCGGATTGCGGTTTACGGCATCCTGATCCTGCTGCTGGCCGGCGGGATTGCCGCGTTTGTTTTCTCCCGGGATTTCTCCGGAACGGAGAAACGATACCTGGCGGAGGCGCCTTCCCGGTTCTCCCTGACCGAATGGACGCTGAATGATGACCTGGAAACCTATCTGTCTGACCAGATTCCCTTCAGGGAACAGCTGGTCGGGCTGGATTCCCGGATGCAGGTCTGGACCGGGAGGGCGACCCAGCTGGAAGCGTGGCCGACCGGGGACGCGATTGTGGAACAGCCGGTGAAGGCGGATATCAGGCTCCTGACAGACCGGACTGCCCGGATGCGGGAGATTGCCGGCATGATTCCCTGCAGATTCCTGGTACCGCCGACCGCCGGAATGCTCCGGATGGATGAGATGACACCGCTGCGGAAGGCCCTGTATGAAGAAGAGGCGGCGGTATATGACAGGCTGACCGGGGAGGAAGGCTTTATCCCACTGCGGGAAGCGTTTGCGGCCGCCGGGACGGAAGTGTTCTACCGGACCGACCATCACTGGAATGACAGCGGAGTACAGCTGGCCTACCGGGCTTTCTGCGGGGCTGCGGGCCTGGAACCGGCCGATCCGGTCATGTTTACGCGGACGGAATATTCACCGTTCACCGGGACGACCCAGGCGCGCGCGGGATTTCCGGCAGCCCGGGCGGATACGCTGGTATGCATGGAGCCGGTTTTCCCGGTGACGATGGACGTGCAGGGGGAGAGCGAAACCTATGACCACCTGGTGTTCCCTGAGAAAGCGAATACCTGGGACGGATATGAGGTTTACCTGAACGGGAACCACGGAATGCTGACGGTCCGGCATCCGGGGGCTGAAGGCGGGAAACTGCTGGTGTTCCGGGATTCCTTTGCCAGCAGCATCATTCCGTATCTTTCCGCGAATTACGGGGAAATCACAGCAGTGGATGTGCGCTATTACCCCGGGACCTTCCGGGACGCGCTGGAAGAGGCGGGAAAACCGGATGAAATCCTGTTCCTGTATTCGCTGGACAGCCTGGCGAATGACACATCGATTGCCCGAAAGCTTCGGGGGAAGGAATAGATACACACGAACACGTGTGACAAAATCCGCGGGTTAAACCGCGTGGTGAGTGGGTTTTCAGGGGCGGTTTTCCGAAAGTCGGAAGATGAAAAACGGAAAATCGCCTTTTTTGAGGCAAAACAGGACACACCTGTGGGCGTGTTATTGAGTTTTGACGAAAAGGCATGCAAAATCAAGGTTGAAAAGTTCATTTTGAGTCAAAAATATCAAAAAAAATTTTAAAAAATCGTGTTTACCCTATTGAAATCAAAAAAGGTATCATGTATAATTCGAGTGTTGTCTGTTCAGGGATGAAGTGGTAAGTTGCCGTCAGGCCAGACGGGTAATTATCATGGACCAGCCCGCTAATCGGGCGACGGACTCGAAGGCGCCGAGAGGATCTGCACCTGCAGTGGATTCCGGGAGCGCACAAGAGAACGAAATTGAGGAGGTTACAAGGAATGGCCAACCAGAAAATCCGTATCAAGCTGAAGAGCTACGAGCACAAACTGATCGACCAGAGCGCAGAGCGGATCGTTGAAACCGCAAAGCGCACCGGCGCTCGTGTCTCCGGACCGATCCCGCTCCCCACGGAGAGAGAGATCGTCACCATCCTTCGCGCTGTGCACAAGTACAAGGACAGCCGCGAACAGTTCGAACGCCGCACCCACAAGCGGTTGATCGACATCAACAATCCGAACCCGAAGACGGTGGACGCCATGATGAAGCTCGATCTTCCTGCTGGTGTCGAAATCGAAATGAAACTGTAAGGCAGGAGGAACGAAGAACATGAAGAAAGCGATCGTTGGTAAAAAGATCGGCATGACGCAGGTCTTCACCGAAGACGGCCGTCTCGTTCCGGTCACCGTGATTGAAGCGGGCCCCTGCACGGTAGTGCAGACCAAAACCAAGGAATCCGACGGTTACGAAGCCGTTCAGGTCGGTTTCGGCGACCTGGCCGAGAACCGCGCCAAGAAGCTGCTGACCAAGCCGGAACTCGGACATTTCAAGAAGGCCGGTGTGGAAGCGAAGCGGACCCTGCGGGAGTTCCGGTTCGATGACTGCAGCGGATACAAAGTCGGCGACGTTCTCAAGTGCGATCAGTTCGCCAGCGGCGACAAGATCGACATCACCGGCACCAGCAAGGGTCACGGTTACACCGGCGCCATCCAGCGCTGGAATCAGCACACCGGCCCCATGGCCCACGGTTCCAAGTATCACCGCGGCGTGGGTTCCCTGAGCGCGAACTCCGACCCCTCCCGCGTGTTCAAGAACAAGCATATGGCGGGCCATTACGGTGTGGACCGGGTGACGGTTCAGAATCTGGAAGTCGTCCAGGTGGACGCGGAACGCAACCTGCTGCTGGTCAAGGGCGCTGTGCCCGGCCCCAACGAAGGTCTGCTGATCATCCGTGACACCTGCAAGGCCTGAAGCTGAGTAAGGGGGATAATGAAAGATGCCTAAGACTGCATTATATAATATGGAAGGAAAGGCCATCGGAGAGATCGAGCTGAGCGAGGAAATCTTCGCCGCGCCGATCAACGAAGCTGCGATGCACCTGATGGTCCGTTCCTACCTGGCCGCGCAGCGGCAGGGAACCCAGAGCGCCCTCTCCCGCGGCGAAGTCCGCGGAGGCGGCCGGAAGATCTACCGCCAGAAGGGCACCGGCAACGCCCGGCACCATGGCAACCGCGCACCCCAGTTCCGCCACGGCGGCGTGGTGTTCGCGCCGAAGCCCCGTGATTACGACCTGGCCGTGAACAAGAAGGTTCGCCGCCTGGCCTTCAAGAGCGCCCTGACCTCCAAGCTGAACGCCGGTGAGATCGTCATCGTGGACAGCCTGGAACTGAAGGAAGCCAAGACGAAGCTGATGGCCGGTGTGCTGAAGGCCCTCGACGCCGAGAAGAAGGCGCTGGTGGTCCTTCCCGAGCGGGATGAAACCGTGATCCGCGCGACCAACAACCTGCCCGAGGCGAAGATCAGCTACGTGAACACCCTGAATGTGTATGACATCCTGAACGCGGGCAAGGTCGTGCTGACCAAGGCCGCCAAGGAGTCCGTCGAGGAGGTGTACGCATAATGAAGGATCCTCATGATATCATCAAGCGCCCCGTTCTGACGGAAAAGGCGTATGAAGGCATCGAAGACAAGCGTTACGTCTTCGAAGTGGACATCCGGGCCAACAAGGCCGAGATCAAGAGCGCCATCGAAGCGGTTTTCGCGGATGACGGCGTGAAGGTGGCCAAGGTGAACACCGTCCGGACCATCGGTAAGATGAAGCGGCAGGGCCGCACCCAGGGTATGACCCCGGAGACCAAGAAAGCTTACGTGATCCTGAAGAAGGATTCCAAGCCGATCAAGTTCTTCGAAGGCATGGCCCAGTAACGATAGGGAGGAGACGAAAACATGGCTATTCGAGTTTACAAGCCGACTTCGCCCGCCCGCCGGTTCATGTCGGTTCTGACTTACGAGGAGATCACCAAGAAGACTCCTGAAAAGAGCCTGGTGGAGACCCTGAAGAAGAACTCCGGCCGGAACAAGCAGGGCAAGATCACGGTCCGGCACCAGGGCGGCGGCAACAAGCAGAAGTACCGCATCATTGATTTCAAGCGTGACAAGATTGACATTCCCGCGAAGGTGAATGCGATCGAGTACGATCCCAACCGCAGCGCGTTCATCGCCCTTCTGTTCTACGCGGACGGCGAGAAGCGCTACATCCTGGCTCCTCTGGGGCTGAAAGTCGGGGACACCGTGATCTCCAGCGAGAACGCGGACATCAAGCCGGGCAATGCGCTGCCCATCGCGAACATCCCCGTCGGTACCCTGATCCACAACCTGGAGCTGAAGCCCGGCCGCGGCGGCCAGCTGGTCCGTTCCGCCGGCAACAGCGCCCAGCTGATGGCGAAGGAAAACGGTTACGCGCAGGTGCGTCTTCCCAGCGGTGAAATGCGGAAGCTGCCGCTGAACGCCAAGGCGACCATCGGAACCGTGGGCAACACGGACCATGAGAACGTTCGGATCGGTAAGGCCGGCCGGACGCGCCACATGGGTATCCGCCCGACCGTCCGCGGCGTGGTCATGAATCCCTGTGATCACCCCCATGGCGGCGGCGAGGGCAAGAGCCCCGTCGGTATGCCTGCTCCTGTGACTCCCTGGGGTAAGCCCGCGCTGGGCCTGAAGACCCGGAAGCACAAGAAGTATTCCAACAAGATGATCGTCAAGCGGGCCGGAAGCAAGTAAGCGCTGAGGCTTCCGGAACAGGAGTTACAGAAAGGAGGACGCTCTGAACAATGAGTCGTTCCATTAAAAAGGGCCCTTATGTAGAGGGCGCGCTGATGAAGCGCATTCAGGACATGAACGCGAGCGGCAAGAAAGCGGTCGTCAAGACCTGGAGCCGTTCCAGCACGATTTTCCCCGAGTTTGTGGGTCACACCGTGGCCGTTCATGACGGGCGCAAGCATGTGCCGGTCTATGTGACGGAAGATATGGTGGGCCACAAGCTGGGTGAGTTTGCCCCGACCCGGACCTTCCGCGGCCACGCGGGCGACAAGAACAGCAACCGCAAGTAAGAGAGAGGAGTGAACCAAATGGCTACCCGTACCAAGGAAAAAGCGGCGGCCCGTAAGGCGAATGCCGACAAGCGGCCCCAGGCCCATGCCAAATACGTTCGCATCTCTCCCCGGAAGGTGAAGATCGTGATCGATCTGATCCGCGGAAAGAACGTGGACGAAGCCCTGGCGATCCTGCAGTACACCCCCAAGGCCGCGAGCCCCGTGGTGTCCAAGGTCCTGGAAAGCGCGATCGCAAACGCGGTGAACAACCAGGAACTGAACCGCCAGAATCTCTATGTCGCCGAGGTTTACGCGAACCCCGGTCCCACGCTGAAGCGCTATGTAGCCCGCAGCCGCGGCAGCGCGTCCCCGATGCTCAAGCGCACCAGCCACATCAGCGTGGTGCTGGACCAGAAGTAAGGCGAAGGAGGAGAACACATGGGTCAGAAAGTTAATCCCCATGGCGCACGGGTCGGTGTGATCTACGACTGGAGCACCCGCTGGTACGCCGGGAAAAAGGATTTTGCGAGCAACCTGGTGGAAGACTACAAGCTTCGTAAGATGCTGAAGGAAAAGTACTACTCCACCGGTATCAGCCACATCGATATCGAGCGCACGGCTCAGACCATGACGGTGAACATCTTCACTGCGAAGCCCGGCATGATCATCGGCCGCGGCGGTGCCGGCATCGAAGAGCTGAAGAAGAACATTACGGAGTTCCTGGGCCGTCCCTGCCACATCAACGTGATGGAGATCAAGCAGCCGGACGCGGACGCCCAGCTGGTTGCCGAGAACATCGCCCAGCAGCTCGAGAAGCGCATCAGCTTCCGCCGCGCGATGAAGCAGGCGCAGCAGCGCTCCATGAAGATTCCCGGAGTGAAGGGAATCAAAACCTCGGTCAGCGGCCGCCTCGGCGGCGCGGATATCGCCCGCAGTGAGCATTATCACGAAGGCTCCATTCCGCTGCAGACCCTGAGAGCCAACATCGACTACGGTTTCGCGGAAGCGAAAACCACCTACGGCCGGCTGGGCATCAAGGTCTGGATCTACAAGGGACAGATCCTGCCCCGGGCCAAGAAAGCCCCTGCCCAGAAGGAGGTAAAGTAAGCTATGTTGATGCCCAAGAGAGTGAAGCACCGGAAGCAGTTCCGCGGCCGCATGAAGGGCAAAGCCCATCGCGGTAACTTCCTTGCTTACGGTGAGTTCGGCCTGCAGGCCATGGAACCCCACTGGGTGACCAGCCAGCAGATTGAAGCCGCCCGTATCGCCCTGACCCGTTACACCAAGCGTGGCGGCCAGGTGTGGATCAAGATTTTCCCCGACAAGCCGGTAACGGCGAAGCCCGCTGAAACCCGCATGGGTTCCGGTAAGGGTGCTCCCGAATACTGGGTAGCGGTGGTCAAGCCCGGCCGCGTGCTGTTTGAAATCGCCGGCGTCTCCGAAGAGATCGCCCGTGAAGCACTCCGTCTGGCGAGCCACAAGCTCCCCCTGAAGACCAAGTTCATCATGAAACAGGATGAACCGACAACTGAAGCGGGTGGTGAAGAAGCATGAAGGCTAGCGAATTGAACGCCATGAACAAGGAACAGCTGGAGGCCAAAGTGAAGGAACTGAAAAGCGAGCTGTTCGGCCTTCGCTTCCAGCTCGCCACAGGCCAGCTGCAGAACACCATGCGCCTGGGAGAAGTCCGGAAGGACATCGCCCGGTGCAAGACGATCCTTCGCCAGAAGGAAGAGGCCTGAGTAAGGAAAGGAGGCAGCTGGAAACATGGAAGAAAGAGGACTTAGAAAAACCAGGATCGGCGTTGTGGTCAGCGACAAGATGGACAAGACCTGTGTCATCCAGATCAAGACCCGCGTGCGTCATCCCCTGTACGGCAAAATCATGAACCAGACCAGCAAGCTGAAGGTTCATGACGAAAACAACGAATGCGGAGTCGGCGACACCATCAAGGTGATGGAAACCCGCCCGCTGAGCAAAGACAAGCGCTGGCGTCTCGTCGAGATTATCGAGAAAGCCAAGTAATAGGAGGAAATCGCTATGATTCAGCCGCAAACCCGGCTTAAGGTAGCCGACAATTCCGGCGCCAAAGAAATCATGTGCATCCGTGTGCTGGGCGGTTCGTTCCGGCGGGATGGCAGCATCGGCGATGTAATCGTCGCCAGCGTCAAGACCGCGACCCCCGGCGGCACCGTGAAGAAGGGCGAAGTGGTGAAGGCCGTTATCGTCCGGATGCGCAAGAACAAGCGCCGCCCCGATGGCAGCTACATCAAGTTTGATGACAACGCCGCCGTCATCATCAACGACCAGAAAATGCCCCGCGGAACCCGTATCTTTGGGCCCGTGGCTCGCGAGCTGCGTGAGAAGGACTTCATGAAGATCGTCTCCCTGGCTCCGGAAGTACTGTAAGGAGGGCGACGGTAAGATGCACGTTAAGACAAAGGATACCGTTATCGTCATCAGTGGCAAGGACAAGGGCAAGAAGGGCAAGATCGTTGCCGCTTTCCCGAAGATGAACCGCGTCACCGTTGAAGGCGTGAATACGGTCACCAAGCACCAGAAAGCGCGGAGTGCCGCGCAGCCCGGTGGAATCATCCACAAGGATATGCCCATTGACGCGAGCAACGTCATGCTGGTTTGCCCCAAGTGCGGCAAGGCGACCCGGGTAACCCACAAGGTCGAAAAGACTGCCGGCGAAGACGGCAAGATGAACCGCAGCATGATCCGCGTCTGCAAGAAGTGCGGCGCCGAAATTGACTGATAAAGGAGGAAGAGCCAAATGGCAACCCGTATTAAGGAAAAATACCTGGCCGAGGCGATTCCTGCTTTGAAGCAGAAGTTCGGCTACAAGAACGTAATGGAAATCCCGAAACTGAGCAAGATCGTGATCAACATGGGCCTGGGCGACTGCAAGGACAACGCCAAGGCCATGGAAATGGCTGTGAACGAGCTGACCACGATTGCGGGCCAGAAGCCCCTGGTCACCAAGGCCAAGAAGTCCATCGCGAACTTCAAGGTCCGTGAAGGCATGAACGTCGGCGCGAAGGTCACCCTGCGCGGTGCCCGGATGGAAGAGTTCATGGACAAGCTGGTTTCTGTCGCCCTGCCCCGCGTGCGCGACTTCCGCGGCGTGAGCGCCAAGGCCTTCGACGGCCGCGGCAACTACGCCCTGGGAATCCGTGAACAGCTGCTGTTCCCGGAAATCGAGTACGACAAGGTCGAGAAGATCCGCGGCATGGAAATCATTTTCGTGACGACGGCCAAGACGGACGAAGAATGCAAAGAGCTCCTGAGCGCTCTGGGCATGCCCTTCGAACAGGCATAAGGAGGAGGAAGAAAAATGGCGAAACTGAGCATGAAACTCAAGCAGCAGAGAGCCCCGAAGTTCTCCACCCGTGCCTACACCCGGTGCCGCATCTGCGGCCGGCCGCACAGCGTGCTGCGGAAGTACGGCGTTTGCCGTATCTGTTTCAGAGAGCTGGCCTACAAGGGACAAATCCCCGGCGTCCGCAAGGCCAGCTGGTAAGCGGGGGAACAATGGAAGGAGGTTTACAACCATGGTAGTGAACGATCCCATCGCCGATATGCTCACCCGCATCCGTAACGGACAGGTTGCGCGGCACGACGCCGTGACCATGCCCGCCAGCAATACCAAGAAGGCCATCGCCAAGATCCTGCTGAATGAAGGATACGTCAAAGCGGTGGACTACATTGACGACGGACTGCAGGGAGAGATCAAAATCACCCTGAAATATCTGGACGGGAAGCAGACGCCGGTTATCGCCGGACTGAAGCGGATCTCCAAGCCCGGACTGCGTGTGTATGCCCGCAGCGAGGAACTCCCCAAGGTGCTGGGCGGTCTTGGCATCGCCATCATCTCCACCAGCAAGGGGCTTATGACCGATAAGGAAGCGCGGAAGAACGCCATCGGCGGCGAAGTGCTGGCCTATATCTGGTAATCACCGACACGTTAGAGGAGGAATGAGAAAATGTCTCGAATCGGAAAGCTTCCGATCACAGTACCCGCAGGCGTGACGGTGACGGTGGACGAGAATAACCTGGTGACCGTGAAGGGCCCCAAGGGCACCCTCAGCCAGCAGGTGAATCCCGATATCACCATCAAGCAGGAAGGCAATGTCCTGACCCTGGAGCGTCCTACGGACAACAAGAACCATCGGGCCATGCACGGTCTGTACCGCGCGCTGGTGCACAACATGGTCGTCGGCGTGACTGACGGCTTCACCAAGACCCTTGAGATGGTCGGTACCGGTTACCGGGCGAACGCGGAAGGCAAGACGCTGACGATCAACATCGGCTTCTCCCATCCCGTGATCCTGGAAGCGCCGGAAGGAATCACCTATGAGACCCCGAACCAGACCACGATCCTGGTGAAGGGCAGCAACAAGCAGCAGGTTGGCAGCCTTGCCGCGGACATTCGTGCGATCCGGAAGCCGGAACCCTACCTGGGCAAGGGCATCAAGTATCAGAACGAACATATCCGCCGCAAGGAAGGCAAGACCGGCAAGTAATGAGAGGGAGTGACTGCAAATGTTCAAAAAACGTGACCGGAATGAAATTCGCGTGATTCGTCACGAACGGGTACGGAAAAAGATCAGCGGCACCCCCGAGGTACCGCGCCTGAGCGTCTACCGTTCCAACAAGCACATCCAGGCCCAGATTATCGATGATACGAAGGGCATCACGCTGGTGAGCGCGTCCACGATGGATCCCGCGCTGAAGGGCCAGCTGGAGGAAGTGGACAAGAAGGGTGCCGCGAAGCTCGTTGGCAAGCTGATCGCGGAACGCGCCGCCGAAAAGGGCGTGAAGACCGTGGTCTTTGACCGGGGCGGTTACATGTATACCGGCCGTGTGGCGAGTGTCGCCGACGGCGCCCGGGAAGCCGGACTCGAATTCTGATTGAGGAGGAAAGCGCAAGATGCAACGGTTTGAACAGGCGAGCGAATTCAAAGAACGGCTGGTTGCCGTCAACCGTGTCAGCAAGACCGTTAAGGGCGGCCGCAACATGCGGTTCAGCGCGCTGGTCGTCGTTGGCGACGAGAACGGCCGTGTCGGCGCCGGTATGGGCAAGGCTGCGGAAATTCCGGAAGCCATCCGTAAGGCGAACGAAGACGCGAAAAAGCACCTGGTTAATGTGCCGCTGGACGGCACCACGATTCCCCATGAAATGACCGGATACTACTCCACGGCCAAGTCCGTGCTGATCCCCGCGCCGGAAGGCACGGGCGTGATCGCCGGCGGTGCCGCCCGTGCCGTACTGGAACTGGCGGGCGTGAAGGACATCCGGACGAAGAGCTTCGGAACTAACAATCCCATCAACATGGTCAAGGCCACGCTGGAAGCCCTGAAGCAGGTGCGCAGCGCCGAGCAGGTCGCCAAGATGCGCGGCAAGACCGTGGAAGAGATTCTTGGATAAGGAGGAGCGACGAGATGAGCCTGAAGATTACCCTGATTAAGTCTCCTATCGCCAGCCTCCCGAAGCATAAGGCGACGGTTGCTGCCCTGGGACTGCACAAGGTCGGCCAGAGCGTTACGCAGCCGGACAACCCCGCCACGCGGGGACAGATCTTTGCCGTGAAGCACATGGTGAAGGTCGAGGAAGTCGACGAATAAAGGAGGGAATCCCCTATGAAACTCCATGAACTGCATCCCGCCGAAGGTTCCACTGCTTCCCAGAAGCGGCTGGGCCGCGGAAACGGGTCCGGTCTGGGCAAGACCTCCGGTAAAGGTCACAAGGGCGCCAAGGCCCGCAGCGGCGGCGGCAAGCGGCCCGGATTTGAAGGCGGCCAGATGCCTCTGTACCGCCGGGTTCCGAAGCGCGGTTTCAACAACGTGTTCGGAACGGAATATGCCGAAGTGAATGTGGAACGGCTCGAAGTGTTCAATGACGGCGACGTCGTGAACGCCCAGGCGCTCCTCGAGAAGAAGATCATCCGCAAGGAACTGGACGGCATCAAGGTGCTGGGCGGCGGCGAGCTGACCAAGAAACTGACGGTCCAGGCGGCGAAGTTCACCGGCTCCGCGAAGGAAAAGATCGAGGCGGTCGGCGGAAAGG
>JAEEGK010014495.1_pt1 | contig 17608 bp, 18 predicted proteins | sample 8958771 | NCBI WGS metagenome assembly JAEEGK01 (sample SAMN16246547, study PRJNA631951) | gut metagenome | biome: gut microbiome; feature: rumen; material: SC-attached | host: Bos | place: Iran: Karaj | collected 2018-10
GAGCGGAAGACCTGGAATCGTTCCTTCTCAAAATGCATACGGAAGTGTTCGACAAGGACGCGCTCATCCTCGACCTGCGGTACAACAACGGCGGTAATGTCCACAAGGAAGTCATCGATTTCCTCCGCGGCCAATCCCATTTCGAATGGGCCTATCGCGACTTCCCGAGGACGAGCCATCCCAACGTCACGCCGGGAGACAGACCCATCGTCGTTCTGGTCAATGAACACAGCCTTTCCGATGCCGAGGTGACCTCCAACGGTATCAAGACCCTGGGCATCGCCAAACTGGTGGGTACGGAGACCTACCGCTGGATTATCTTCACGTCATCCGTCCGGTTGCTGGACGGTTCCACCTGCCGCATGCCGGCGTGGGGTTGTTACAGCGTCATCGATGGTTCCGACCTGGAAAACACCGGCGTCAAGCCTGACATCTACGTCAAGAACACTTTCAAGGACCGTCTGGAGGGGAAGGATCCCCAGCTGGATGCCGCGATCGCCGAGATTCTGAAGGAAATGAAATAGTCAGGAGACGGACGCTGTCATTCGCCCGTACGGATCTCTCGTTCAGCCAGACGGCGGTCGAGAAGACGGGAAAACTCCGAGGATTTGACGCCCCAGCCGGGAACGGCGAGATAGCGGGGCGGGACGCTGGCGGCAAGGCGGCCGACGGCGATATCAGGGCGGAGCCGTTCCAGCAAGTCGCAGAGCAGGTCGATGTATTCCTCCAACGTCCAGCGGACGAAATCCTCCGGGTGCGCCGCGAATTCCGCCGCCATGGGCGTACCCTTCAGGATTTGGAGCTGATGGAACTTGACGCTGTCCAGGGGAAGGGCATTGATGCGTGGAATATCTTCCAGCAGGGTCTCGCGCGTTTCTCCCGGCAGTCCCAGGATGAAATGACCGCAGACGGGGATCCCACGCGCCGCCGTCTCCCGGACGGCCCATTCCGCGCAGGCGAAGGTATGCCCCCTGTGGACTCTGAGCAGTGTTTCATCCCGGCAGGATTCGATCCCGTATTCCATCCGGGCGCATCCCAGTGAAGCGATATAATCCAGCTTCTCCGCATCCACGCAGTCGGGTCTCGTACCGATGACGATGCCGGATACGGCCGGATGTGCCAGGGCCTCCCCATAGACTTTCCGCAAATGGTCAAGCGGGGCATGGGTATTGGAAAACGACTGGAAATAGGCCAGGTATGGGCCATGGGACCGGCCGCGTGCCGCATGGAAGACAATCCCTTCGTCCAACTGCCGCGTGATGCTTTTTTCCGGAGAACTGTAGGCGGGATGGAACGCCGCATTGTCGCAGAACGTGCATCTGCCGTGCGGACACGTGAACCCCGCGTCCACGACCAGCTTCAATCCCGGTTCTTTCGCGGCAGGGTATCGTCTTCCCGTGGTCTCCATGGCGCAAAGTTAAAAATAATTGCTATCTTTGCACCGTTAAACCGAATAGTTATGAACCTGAGAGACATCAAGAAAGACATCGAGTATGTGATCGGTGCATTCGTGGACGACTGCGCCCTGTTCCTCTCCGTCCATCCGGGCAAGAACGCCGACGAGGTGGCGAACCTCATCGACGGCGCCGTGGACCTCTACAACGAGCTCCGTGACAAGCTGGGACGGCCGGAAGGCAGCAAGAAGGCCTACTATGACGGAGTCCGCAAGGAACTCCTCGAGAAGACCGACGCCCTCTACGACCAGCTCAGCGAGGCCGTGAAGAAAGGTCTCGGCGAGTAAGCATACTCCCATAATGAAAAAGGTGTCCGGAGTGCATCCGGACACCTTTCGTCGTCTTGGGCCGAAGGCCTAGAAGGACCACTTGTAGCCCACGCCGGCGGAGATCATGTTCCCGACGTGCCAGTCGATGGACTTGAGCACCAGCCCGTTTTCCTTCCAGCTTTCGGAACCTTCCCGGTTGGTGTCGACCGATTTGTCCTTCAGGTGGTCGCCGAGAAGATAGAAGTCCAGTTCATGGTGCTTGTCGAACTTCACCGTCACACCCAGCTGGGCGCGCAGCCGGTTCACGTAAGCATGGGTATAGCCCAGGAACGCTTCGTTCTGGTACCGGTCCTTGTTCGTTGTCGCCGTGGAAACATAGGTTCCGGAATAGGCTGCATCGTTGAGGGTGTTCCGCACTTCGAAGGCGGCATAAGGTACGACGGAACCCAGCCCGAGGTACTTGACCGACACCTTGGATTTGAGGGCCAGGGCCGTGCGGGGGGCCTGATACAGGTTCATGTCGCCCGGCCTGTAGGTCATCCGGAAAGTCTCCTTGAGGCCGAACTGCCAGTCGGTGGTCTTGAGCGTTCCGGTCAGGAAGAAGTTGCCCCGGTGGCGGATGCTCCATTCATTCGCTTTCTCATCGGAATCGTGCTTATACCGGTTGATGAGTTCGTATTCCGCTCCCACTTTCAGGAACGAAAGGACCTTGTATTCCAGTCCGATGCCGGTGTAGAACCGCATGATGTCCTCGGTGTTGAAATAGTACCGCGCCTCCTCATGGGCGGACAGATGCAGGCCCGGGGCGAGTTTGGCATCGGCTTCCACCGTCGCGCGGGCGCCGAAAGTGAGCCCGTCATCAATCGTCTCCTGCGCGAACAGGGAGGCCGGCAGAAGCAGGGCGAGTGTCAACAGAATCCTTTTCATTGCTCCACGTAATCTTTGGCCCGCGTGAGCTGGTCGATGGAACCGGTCTCCCCGTGGCCCAGGGTGTAGAAAACCTTGATGAAGGCGGCGTCCTTGAGGAAGTCCACGTGCCCGATCTCCAGATTGTCGATCTTCAGGCCCAGACGCTTCTCCAGGTCAGCCACCAACTCCGCCCGGCGCTCCGGGACGATGAGCTCGATCCGGTCGTAGAGCACCAGTTTGGTGGAGGTATGCTTGGTCACCTTGTCGCTTTCCAGGAACCAGATGAGGCCGATGACCAGCAGGTTCGAAATGACCGTGACCAGCAGCGCGCCCGTATTCAGGGCGTAGTGCGGCGTGTCAGTCAGGGCGCCCGCGACCCGGTACAGCGGCGCGAGACCGTTCATCGCGGCCAGGGCGATGATGACGAACAGGTAGGTCATCTCCCGGATAGGCACCGTTTCCGTCCGGTACCGGATGACGCCGAAGATGGCGAACAGGCCCAGGGTGAGGCCCACGCCCACTTCCACGTTGCCCATGATGTACAGGAGCATGAGCATGGCGGTGGAGAACACCATGAAGGTGAAATAATAGTCGCGGCGGCGGCTCTTCCGGTAATAGAACAGGCCCACGATGACCCAGCACACGGCGAGGTTCAGGAAAAAGCGGATCGCCAGTTCCGTCAGGCTCTGGGTGGTGGTCATCATCGCGTCCGTGATGGTCTGGACGTCGAGGAAATTCTCGTCGGCGAGGTTGTACTCGCCGAGGTCTTGCATCGAAATCATGCTGGGGTGATTTTATGTTGGATGGTCTTTTCGATAAGCCGGACCTTCTCCCGGAACCGGCCGGCGCGGGCCGACGGGTCGGTGAGGGTGACGGCGATGCAGTATTTGCTGACCCGGGCGGTTTTCACCCGGTGGGAGAGGAGGATGCTCTTCATCACCGAGGCGGCGTGGCCGCTCTGTTTCAGTTCGATGACGACGGCATCCCGGAGGGATGTCTCCAGCCCCGTCCGGAAGTTCTTGAAATACAGGTCCGTGTCGATGGTAATCCGTTCCGTCCGGTCCGGATTTACCAGCGTGATCCGTTTGAAAACGGTCTCCAGCGTAGGTTGCAGCTGTGCGGCCTCGAAATCCGAATATTCGGCCAGATACCGGCAGGCGGCGTCATCGGCCCGGAAATCCGGCAGTTCGGCCATCGGGATACCGGTACGCTTCTTCTTCGTCCTTCCGTGGTTGTTCTTCCGTTTGATTTCCAGGAAAGCCTCGCCGGAATTGATGTAAGCGCGGGTGCGCACCTTCTGCCGGCGGAGTTTCTTGTTCCGGTGGTCGGTAAACATCCGGAGGCCGTCGGTGTCAAAATAGACGGAGTCGTAGGGGCTGATGCGGGCGCCATCGGCGACGAGGATCCGGTAGCCGGCGGCGGCCGCGTCCCGGAGGACGCCGGCGAGCGTCGCCTCGTCCGTAACGTACTTCGTGTCGATCCGGTTCATCAGCTTCACCGCGTCCATTTCCGCGAGGGAAATGGGTGCAAAACCGTCCAGCGGACCTTCAAGCGATATGCGCGCGGAATCAGACATCCTCGGTGATGTATTCGAACACCTTGACAGTCAGGAGTTTTCCTTTCGCGTTATAGTTATACTGGGTCTTTTTGCGGCCGAATTCGTTGTACTCGTACTTCTTGACGGTATTCAAGCGGTTCCGTTCGTCATACACCGATTCCTTCACGCACTTTCCCTCCGTGCCGGGGGCATACTCGAACCGCTTGCGCCACTTCTGCCCGTCTGAACCGTATTCGATTTCCTCGATTTTCTTTCCGTCGGCGTTGTAGGTGGTCACGCGGTCCAGCACCTTCTTCCCGCTCCGGGGGTCGGTGTTCCATTCCTTGATGACCAGATTCTTCTTGTTGATCTTCTGGCCGGCGGCGGTATTCTGGGCCATGGCGGGCACTGCGAGTGCGAGAGCCAGGGCGATGAGCGTCAAGATCTTTTTCATAATTCACAAAGATACTAATTTATCATGGGATTACCATCGGCCTCCGCCGCCGTTGTAGGAAGATAAGGTGCAGCCGCTTCCTCCGCTGACGGTGGCATCCTGCGTGTACACGCCATTGAGCAGGGTTGTACCACCGCTGACGTTAACTCCATGCTTCACGGAATCCAGCGAAGGAGCGGACAGCACCAGGGTAAGGTTCCCCGTCGTAGGCGTCTTGAAAGCGCCGAGAACCTTACCGTCATTGTCGATCAGGGCATAGGTCGTATTGGCCTTCACGGTTCCGGCCGACCAGCATTTCTGGGTGAGGGAAGCGCCGCTTTCCAGGCCACCGACCGCAATGATGGTCCCACCGGTGACATACAGTTTTTTCTGCGCTTCGGAATTCGCATCGATGGCCAGTTCCGCACCGCCGGAGCCCAGGGCATAGACGATGCCGCCCTTGATGTACAGGTTACCGTTGGCGTCGATGCCGTCGTTGCCGGTGGACTGGGCATAGACCGCCCCGCCTTCGATGGTCAAGTCCCCGCCCGCGTTGATGGCGTCATCGCTGGAATAGGCGTAGACTTCGCCGCCGGTGACCTGGAGGACCCCCTTGGCCTCGATGGCTTCATGTTTGGCGCTTTTAACGGTGATTATGCCCCCGGAGACATACAGGTTCCCGTCGAACTTGATGCCCTTGGACGCGACGGAATTGTCGCTGGAACCCTGGCTTCCGCCCCATCCGCCTCCGGGACGGCCTCCTCCTCCGGGTCCGAAACCGCCGCCGGAGGAACTGGAGCCGTAGTTGCTGCCGGTGACATTGACCGTAACGGTGCCGCCCTTGAAATAGGCGACGTTATCGCCGCTGATGCCCTTGGCGCCCGTACCGGTGCTGGTGATGTCCAGCACGCCGTCTACCATTTCGAAACGGAGGTCCGCCTTGATGCCCGCGACACCGGTGAGTTCGCCGTCCACCTCGCCCGCAGACCCGGAGGTCTTGATGGTGGTCACCCCGCCGCCGAAATACACCAGCGTATCGGAAGAAAAGCCTTTCTTGCCCGTTCCGGACACATCCACGTCGATGGTTCCGTCGCTGACGATGATGGCTTCTTTCCCGCGGACACCATGTCCGGCGCTGGAAGTTACTTTGATGACGGGTGCATCCATGAAGCGGACATAGTCGTCGGAGGTAATGCCGGCCTTGCCGGTGGCATGGACCGTCAGGGAACCGTCACCGCTGAAGACCAGCTGGCCTTCGGAGAAGAAAGCGGCCTTCTCGTCCTCGTCGGAGGGTGTCTGCGTGTAGGAAGCGCCATCGGCCAGGGTGTTCGTGCCCTTGACGACCACGAAGGTGCGCTTATGGCTCTGGTTGTTGATGGCCGCGCCCTGCTTGTTCGTGAGTGTCAGGCCATTGAGGAGGATTTCCTGCTTACGGGTGCTGTACAGCTTGAAATAGCCGTCGGAAGCGGCCCCGGAAAGGTCATAGATTACGGCTTCATCGCCGTTGTTCGTAATGGTGACGCCGGCGCCGTCGACCGTGACGGCAAAAGACTCCGACGCCCCCGTTACGGTGGCGCCGTTACCGCTGAAGACGATCTTCACGGTGCGGTCGAAGGTAGAGTTGGAGACGTTGTCATCGTCCTTGTCGGTGACGATGTTTTCTCCGGCGGAATCATCCGTACTGACGGCGGTCGTGTCGTCGTTGTCCGGAATGGGGATGTCGATATCAATATCGATGTCGTCCTTCGTACAGGACATCAGGATGAGGGCGGTCAAGGCCAGCAGGGGGGTAACGATCTTCTTCATGACTTCTTCGGTTTCAGTTACACGGCGACAATACGTCGCGACTATGAGATAATCAAGAACCCGGCCTTGCGGTAAAATTATCAGCGAACGGGCGGATTCTTTCAGCGAACGGGGAGGAAGGAATGGAGAATGTTTCGTATTTTTGCGGAAAGTATGAGAAAGTGGGCGGCAGAAAAGAAGCAGGAGGTTGTCGTCTACGGCATCCTCTGGCTGATTGTATTTACCATGGTGCCCATGGCCATGTACTTCCATGTGCATTCCGTGGGACAGTCGCTCCGTTTCGGAGATGTCCTGCAGATCTGGCTAGGCATTCTGCCGTTCTTCGTGCTGTTCCTCCTGCATGATATTCTGGTCGCTCCGCTGCTGGTGGAGAAAAAGAAGAGCCTGGCCTATGTCGGGATACTCCTGGTGTTGATGACTCTGTTTGGGGCCTATGTCTGGATGTCCAGGCGGGTACCGGGCGGGCCGCCGCCTCCGGCTGGCGGCAGGGGCTTGCCCATGACCCCGGAAGTCATGAAGTTGGTCATGGGTCTGCTTATGCTGGGGGTGAACCTGGGCGTGAAATATTACCTGAAGTCGATCCGCGGGGAGCGCCGGATGCAGGAACTCCAGGCGGAAAACCTGAGCCGGCAGTTGGAAACGCTTCGCTACCAGATCAATCCGCACTTCTTCATGAACACCCTCAACAACATCCACGCGCTCGTGGACATCAATCCCGAGCAGGCGAAGGCGAGCATCGAGGAGTTCTCGAGACTGATGCGGCATGTCCTCTACGAAGGGGACCAGCCCACCATTCCCCTGGCAAAGGAGATGGAGTACCTCCGCCACTACGTGTCCTTGATGAAACTGCGGTATGCCGACACGGTTCGGATTGAACTTTCCCTTCCGGAGGAGGATGGAGGCGCCGAGATTCCTCCGCTCGTGCTGGCTTCTTTCGTGGAGAACGCTTTCAAGCACGGAATCAGTTATGAAAAGCCATCCTTCGTGCATGTGTCTGTTTCGGTGGAGGGAGGAAAGATTGTTTTCCGCTGCTCGAACAGCCGGCAGGATTCCGCGCAGTCGGAGCAAAACGGCGTCGGCCTCACGAATGTCCGGGGGCGGTTGGACCTGCTGTACGGCAACCGGTATACGTTGAGCATCGACCAAAGCGGGAATGTGTATGACATCATCCTGCTGTTGCCTGCAACGGTGGATCCGGGGAAGGAGGGCGCATGATCCAGGTCGTAATCATCGATGATGAGCCTTTGGCGCTCAGGCAGTTGGAGATGTACATCGGGAAGGTTTCGTTTTTGGAACTCATTGCCGCTTGCCCGTCGGCCACTGCCGCACGGCCTTTCGTTGAGCAGGCTGACATCCTGTACGTGGACATCAATATGCCGGGCCTTTCGGGTCTGGACTTCGTGCGTTCTCTGGAGAATCCGCCGCTTGTCGTGTTTACTACGGCCTATTCCGAGTATGCCCTGGACGGTTTCAAGGTCCATGCGGCCGACTATCTCCTGAAACCCTTTGGTTTCCAGGAGTTCGAGGAGTCGGCCCGTCACCTGCGTGACCGGATCGAGGCGGCCCGTCCGCAGACGGAAACCGGACCGGAGGCATTGACCTTCAAGATTGACTACAAGAATGTCCGGGTGGAGCTGTCCCGCATCCGGTACGCGGAAAGCATGAGCGAATACCTGAAAATCTGGCTCCGGGACGAGTCGGATCCCTTGGTCGTATTGTACAGCCTGAAACGCCTGGCCGAACAGCTGCCGGAGGACCGCTTCCTCCGCATCCACCGCTCCTACCTGGTGAACCTCTCTGAAATCCGCGAGTTCTCCCGCACTTCCGTCACCCTCTCCGGAGGCACCACACTTCCCGTCGGCGATCTCTACCGTCCCGCCTTGCTCTCTGCGCTCTCGTAAATCTCTGGCGGCTAAAGCGCTGATTCATCGTGAATTAAAAGATGTGCCCTGTGATCCGCGTCACAGGGCATACCCTTTTAACGTGCTGTAAACCAGCAGGAAAGGCGCCACGGTGGCTTATTTCCCTCCGGCGGGCAGGTGCTCCAGCCAGTACTTGAGCATCGTTCGGTAGAGGTGCATCGTGGTGTTTTCGCGTTCGCTGATGCCGTGGGTGCGCATCGGATACGCCATCATCGAGAACATCTTTCCTTGCTTGACAAGCTCGTTCACCAGCATTTCAAGGCTCTGGTAGTGGACATTGTCGTCTCCGGTGCCGTGGATCAGGAGAAGATCCCCTTCGAGACCGGCGGCGTGGGTTATGGGCGAGCCTTCGCGATAGCCGTCAGGATTGGTGGAAGGCAGGCCCATGTAGCGTTCCTGGTAGATGGAATCATACAGGCGCTGTGAGTACACGCCCGCGACAGCGATGCCCACGGAGTAAATGTCCGGATACTCGAACATCAAGTGGGCGGTGGAGGAGCCTCCGCCGCTCCAGCCCCAGACACCTATGCGTTCCGGGTCCATGAAAGGGAACATTTCCTCGGCGAGGCGGACGGCTTTCGCGTGGTCGGCCATGGCGAGGATACCCACCTTCCCGTAGATGCTCTTGCGCCACTCACGACCCTTGGGGTTGTTCGTTCCTCTCGGATCGATGCTCATCACAATGTAACCCTGCTGGGCCAGGAGCTGGTTCCAGTAATCGCCCGACCAGGTATTTTGGACGGTGGAAGAGGCCGGTTCGCCGTAGATGTTGAAGATGACGGGATATTTCTTCGCCGGGTCGAAGTCCCGGGGCTTGATCATCCAGCCGTCCAGGACGGCCTCTCCGATGTCCACCTGGAAATATTCACGCGGGCGGAATCCGTAAGAAGCATAGACCTTCTTGAGGGCCTCGTTGTCCTCCAGCAGGCGGACCGTCTTGTGGTCCGGGAGAGTGACCATCTCGTACACCCGCGGCGTGGTGTGGTTGCTGTAACTGCACAAGGCATACTTCGCACCGGGGGAGATATTGTAAGAATAGGTCCCCGTGAAGCCGATCGGAGTTACACGCTCGTCGGTACCTTTCCCATCCAGCCGGCTGCGGTAAAGATACTGCTCCACAGCGCTGTCCGGAGACGCCATATAGTAAACATATCCTCCTTTGGGATCGATCTGGAGCACGTCGATGACGTCGAAATCTCCCTTGGTAATGAGCGTTTCCTTTTTTCCGTCGCGGCTCACCCGGTACAGGTGAAGCCAGCCGTCCTTTTCGCTCGTCCAGGTGAAGTATTTGTTTCCGTCCAGCCAGACGATGTTGTCATGGATGTTGAGGAAAGCGTCATCGTGGTCGCCGTAGAAAGCCTTCAGTTCCAGGGTGTTGACATTGCCATAGTACACCGTATTGGTGTTCTGTAGGCGGTTCAGCTGCTGGATCATCACTTCGTCGGTTCCGGGGACGAACTCCATCCGGGCGATGTAGTTCTCCCGCGGGTCGCCCGGGACTGGGAACCAGCCGGTCCGGGCGGTTTCCACGTTCACGACCCCCACCTTGACGGCTGAATTCGTCGTCCCTGCCTTCGGATACGGCAGGGGGATGGTGAAGGAGTACAGGGAGTCGATGTTGTCAATCATCAGGAAGGTGCCCGTACCGCCGGTATCGGAGTGCCAGAAGGCGATCTTCTTGCCGTCGGGGCTCCACCGCCATCCGTCATAGCAGCCGAGTTCCTCTTCATACACCCAGTCGAAGTTGCCGTTGATGATGACATCATCTCCGTCGGCGGTAAGCGGACGGCGTTCGCCGGAGGCGAGATCCTCCACATAGATGTTGTTGTAATAGACGAAGGCGAACTTGTCCCCGGCGGGAGACAGTTTCCCGTACATCATCCGGGAGGGTTCCAGCCCTTTCCCGAGCTGGCGGATGGTTCCTGTAGCTACGTCCAAGAGCCAGTAGTCCCCGCGAGTATTACGACGCCAGACCCGGCGGGAGTTCGTATAGACAAGCAGTTTGCTCTTGTCGTCGGACCAGGTGTATCCTTCCACCCGTACCGGCCGGTCGGACCCTTCGGGAACAAAGGCGGACATCGGGACGATGACTTGCTCGGCGAGGGTGGCGGCATCGACCTGGACAAGGCCTTTCTCCGTCAGGGCGGCGTAGGAACGGCCGTCGTCGGTCCAGGTGGGTTGGGGAACGCCCCGGGCCCGGAAGGTGCCTTTGACGTAAATGTCCTCGAGGGTGAGTTCCGGCTGGGCCTGTAACGACAAGGCCGCCGTCAGGAGGACGGCGGCGCTGAGGATGGATCGGGTAAATGTTTTCATGGGCGGCTTATTTTCCGGCGAGGTGCTTTTCCCACGCCCAGGCGGCGGCCAAAGTCTCCTCGATGGTGCGGGTGGCCTTCCAGCCCATCTCTTCGTTGGCCAGGGTCGGGTCCGCCCAGATGGCGGTGATGTCTCCGGGCCGGCGGGGGGCGATGCGGTAGTTGACCTTGACGCCGTTCACTTTCTCGAAGGCCTTGATCAGTTCCATGACGGAAAGGGGCCGGCCGGTGCCGATGTTGAAGATCTCGCAGTCCTGTTTCATCCGCCCCTCGAGCATCCGGGTGACGGCGAAGACATGGGCCTTGGCGAGGTCCACGACGTCGATGAAGTCACGCAGGCCGGTGCCGTCCGGGGTAGGGTAGTCGTCGCCGAAGACGGACAGGCATTCGCGCTTGCCGATGGCGGTCTGGGTGATGAAAGGTACGAGGTTGTTGGGAATGCCGCGGGGGAGTTCGCCGATAAGGGCGCTCGGGTGTGCGCCGATGGGGTTGAAGTAGCGCAGGAGAATGCCCTTGATGGCGCCGCCGGTGGCTTTCACGGTGTCCTGGAGGATATCCTCGCACATCGTCTTGGTGTTGCCATAAGGGGAGACGGCCGGTTTGCGGGGCGTCTTTTCGGTTACGGGCACCTTGTCCGGCTCGCCGTACACGGTGGCGGAGGAGGAAAACAGTACGTTGAACTTACCTTTCTCCTGGGCGGCCTCCAGCACGTTCAGGAAGCTCAGAAGGTTGTTCTTATAGTACATGATGGGCTTCTCCACGGATTCGCCCACGGCCTTGAAGGCCGCGAAATGGATGACGGCGTCGATGGGATAGTCCCGGAAGAGTTTCTTGACGGCGGCCGCGTCGCAGAAGTCCATTTCCACGAGCGGCAGGTCCTCCCGGCCGGTGATCTTCTTCACGCCTTCGTAGCAGGTATGGTCACAGTTGGAGAAATTGTCGGCGACCACCACATCGTAGCCCGCCTCAAGGAGTTCCACGGTCACGTGGCTTCCGATGAAGCCCGCACCGCCGGAAACGAGAACTGTTTTCTTCATGCGCTTTGTGTTTAGTGAATTACAAAGATACGAAAAAAAACTATCTTTGCAGTATGCGTACAGGATGGTTGGCGGGCGCGCTTATCGCGCTGACCCTGCCGTTGCAGGCGCAGTCGTCGCTGCAACAGATATTGGACCGGGCGGTGGCCGCCGAGCCGCTGAAAGGGGCGGTCGTGGGCGTGATGGTCCAGGACCTCTCCGGCCATGTGCTGGCTTCCCGGGAGGCCGGCCGCCGGATGGTCCCGGCCTCGAACATGAAACTCATCACCACGGGCACGGCCCTGCACGCCCTCGGTCCGGACTTCAAGTTCGAAACCGGCATCGGATACACCGGGGAGGTGGATGCGGACGGCACCCTGCACGGGGATGTCTATATCGTGGGCGGGGGAGACCCCACCGTCGGCGTGGCCGATACGGTCGCGGTGAAGCCCGACGCCCTGTTCTGGCGGTGGAAGAGTTTCCTGAAGGATGCCGGCATCAGCCGCATCGACGGCCGTATCATCGGCGACGGACGGGCTTTCGAGGGCCACTTGGAGAACCAGACCTGGGGCTATGACGACCTGGGCACCTATTATGGGGCCGGAACCAATGCGCTGAGCTTTTATGAGAACGCTGTCGATTTCACCGTTTCGGCGGGCGCCGAGGGGGAGCCGGTCAAAGTGGTCCAGCGCTATCCCGACACGCCCTGGGTGCATTTCGGCAATCTGGCCCGGACCGGCCCCAAGGGCACCGGCAACAGCCTCTATCTTTATACGACCGACCTGGCCCCCTATGCGGAGCTTCGCGGCACCTATTCCGTCGAGCGCAAGCCCAAGGTGGAGCATTTCGCGAACAAGTACGGGGCGCTTACCTGCGCCTATTATTTCTGGCAGAATCTCCGGGACACCGGCTGGTCCATCTCCGGCGGTTACGCCGACATCGACCGGGGCGGTTACGTCCGGGGCCGGGATTTCGTGCCCATGGACAAAGCCGGCACTCCCCGGGTCCTGGGCACTTCCTACTCGCCCGTCCTGTCGAAGATCGCCCGCGAAACCAATGTCCGCAGCGATAATTTCTATGCCGAGGCCTTGTTCCGCCAGATGGGTGAACGGGCCTCCGGTATTTGCGTTTACGACAGCTGCCGGGTGGCGGTGACGGATGTGCTCGAAGGGTTGATGGGCGGAGACTTGTCCGGCCTTCGCCAGGAGGATGGCAGCGGCCTTTCCCGGCTCAACACGGTATCACCCGCCTTCCTGGCGTCTTTCCTTCGGGCGATGACCCGTTCCAAGTCTTTCGACGCCTTCCTGGCCAGCCTGCCCAAGCCGGGTGAGGGAACCCTCAACACACTCCTTCCCAAACTCCCGGCCCAGCAGAAGAACCGCATCCGCGTCAAGAGTGGCTCCATGGACGGGGTCCTCTGTTACAGCGGTTATATCCTGGATGAAGAAGGGAAGCCCGCCCTCGTGATATCCCTGATGGTCAATGGCGCCACGGCCAAGACGACCGTCCTCCGGGATACCCTGGGCGGTCTGATCGAGGCGATGCTGTAAGGAAATCGGGCGGTTTTTCACTGCTATTCGGATTTTATTCACTATCTTTGTAGATAGACAAAACAGAAACCGTATGGCTAACGGAACAGGAACTATTACCCAGGTGGTGGGACCGGTGGTGGACGTGCATTTCGGTCAGGAAGGGGGCGACTATCTGCCCCGGATCCATGAAGCGCTGGAAATCAAACGGGAAAACGGACGGACGCTCGTCGTGGAGGTGCAGCAGCACATCGGCGAGGATACGGTCCGCTGCGTCGCCATGGATTCCACGGACGGCCTGAGCCGCGGTATGGCGGCGGTCCCTACGGGCAAGCCCATCGCCATGCCCGTCGGCGCGCAGATCCGCGGCCGCGTGATGAACGTCGTCGGAGAAACCATCGACGGCATGGGCGATCTCTCGCGGGACGAGGTCCTGCCGATCCACCGTGAACCCCCGAAGTTCGAAGACCTGACCACCTCGCAGGAAGTCCTGTTCACGGGCATCAAGGTCATCGACCTGCTGGAGCCCTACCTCAAGGGCGGCAAGATCGGCCTGTTCGGCGGCGCCGGCGTGGGCAAGACCGTCTTGATCAAGGAACTTATCAACAACATTGCGAAGGCCCACAACGGCTTCTCCATTTTCGCCGGTGTGGGTGAGCGTACCCGTGAGGGCAACGACCTGCTCCGCGAGATGATTGAATCCAATGTCATCCGCTACGGCGACGCCTTCAACAAAGCCATGGAAGAGGGCAAGTGGGACCTGTCCCTCGTGGACAAGGAGGAACTCCGCAAGTCCCAGGTATCCATGGTGTTCGGCCAGATGAACGAGCCGCCGGGCGCCCGTTCCAGCGTCGCCCTGAGCGGCCTTACGCTGGCGGAATCCTTCCGTGACAGCGATACCGGCGAAGGTCCCCGCGACATCCTGTTCTTCATCGACAATATCTTCCGATTCACCCAGGCGGGTTCCGAGGTGTCGGCCCTGCTCGGCCGCATGCCTTCCGCCGTGGGATACCAGCCGACCCTCGCCACGGAAATGGGTCAGATGCAGGAACGCATCACATCCACCAAGAACGGGTCCATCACCTCGGTGCAGGCGGTCTATGTCCCGGCCGACGACCTTACGGACCCGGCACCGGCGACCACCTTCTCCCACCTGGACGCGACCACGGTCCTGAGCCGTAAGATCACTTCCCTGGGTATCTACCCGGCGGTGGACCCGCTGGAATCCACTTCCCGTATCCTGGACCCGAACATTGTGGGCAAGGAGCATTACGAGACCGCCCAGCGCGTGAAGCAGATCCTCCAGCGCTTCCAGGAGCTCCAGGACATCATCGCCATCCTGGGCATGGACGAGCTTTCGGACGAGGACAAGACCACGGTCAACCGCGCCCGCCGTGTCCAGCGTTTCCTGTCCCAGCCGTTCCATGTGGCCGGCCAGTTTACCGGCGTCCCGGGCGTGATGGTTTCCATCGAGGACACCATCCGCGGCTTCAATATGATCCTGGACGGCGAGGTGGACTACCTCCCGGAACAGGCCTTCCTGAATGTGGGTACGATCGAGGATGCGATTGCAAAGGGTGAGAAACTGCTGGCTGCCGCGAAGGAATAATGGACTGTATCGCCTTACATATCGTATCGCCCGAGGGTACGCTCGTGGAACAGACGGTGTCGGCCGTGACGCTGCCGGGGACTGTCGGACCGTTCGAGGTCCTGAAGAACCATGCGCCGATCATCTCTTCCTTGGAGAAGGGAGAGATCGTGTATGTGTCCGATGGAACGGAACATCGGCTTCCCATCGCTTCCGGCTTCGTGGAAGTGCGTAAAAACCAAGTGGACGTTTGCGTGGAAGTATGATCCTGGCGTGGCTCATATCGCTCTTTCTCTTGGCGGATCCTTCACCTGCGATGCAGGTTCAGGATGACAGTGCTGTCATTCTGGATGCCGGCGGAGAATCCGTGGAGGAAGAACTCGATGTGGCGGAGATTATCTTCGATCACATCGGTGATGATTATGAGTGGCACATCTTCACCTGGGGGGACAAGCATGTGGCCCTGCATCTCCCGGTGATCGTGCACAGTTCCACGGGCTGGCATGTATTCTCGTCCGGGAAGCTTTCGCACGGAGCCACTTACGAGGGCCTGAAAATCGCGCAGGAGGACCCTCACAAGGGGAAGATTGTGGAAGTGGACAGCGGGAAGCGCCCCCTGGACATTTCCATTACCAAGAACGTGCTTTCGCTGATGATGTCCAGCCTGCTGCTCCTCATCGTCATCCTCCTCACGGCCCGCTGGTATAAGAGGCACGACGTGCTGAATGAGGCCCCGACGGGCATCGCCGCCCTGATGGAGCCGCTCGTGATGATGGTCCACGACATGGCCCGCGAGAACATCGGCGAGGCGGATTACCGCAAGTATTCCCCTTATCTGTGCATGGCGTTCCTGTTCATCCTGCTGAACAATTTCCTGGGCATCATGCCGTTCTTCCCGGGCGGGGCGAACCTGACCGGCAATATTGCCTGTACCCTGGTCCTGGCGCTCTTCACTTTCTTCACGGTGAACTTGACGGGCTCCAAGCACTACTACCAGGAAATGTTCAACAATCCGGAAGTTCCGGTGTTCCTGAAGCCCATCATGCCCGTCATCGAGGTCTTCAGCGCCCTGATGAAGCCGGTGTCCCTGACCATCCGACTGTTCGCGAATATGCTCGCCGGCCATATCATGATCCTGTGCATGGTGTGCATCATTTTCATCATGGCCAAGTACGGGGCGGTCCTGACCGGAGGGATGACGTTTGTGAGCGTCCTGTTCGGGGTGTTCCTGGATGCGCTGGAATGCCTGGTCGCCTTCATCCAGGCCTATGTGTTCACCACCCTTTCATCGATCTATATCGGGCTCGCCAGGGCCCATGGAGAATAACTGTTAAAACCATAAGACTATGTTACTTGTTACCATGATTCTTCAGGCGGCCGCCGGAGCGGTCCTCGGAAAGGTCGGAGCGGCCATCGGCGCCGCCCTCGCGGCGTTCGCCGGCGCGTACGGCATTGCCAAAATCGGCAAGAGCACGATGGAGTCCATCGCCCGCCAGCCCGAAGCGGCCGGCAATATGCGCACCACGCTGATCATCGCGGCCGGTATGATTGAGGGCGCATCCCTGCTGGCCATCATCGTTTGTCTGTTGGTCGTTTTCCGCTAGCCGATGCAACTCATTACGCCCGACGCCGGCCTCCTTTTCTGGATGGTCGTCATCTTCGGCCTCGTCTTCTTCCTGCTGGCGAAGTTCGGTTTCCCGATCATCACTTCGATGGTCGAGAAGCGGAATACCACCATCGAGAAGTCGCTGAAGGACGCCCATGAGATCGAGGCACGGATGGGGCAGATGGTCGAGGAGCACGCCCGGATGCTGGACGAGGCCCGCAAGGAGCAGGCCCAGATTCTCCGGGAGGCCACTGACACCCGCAACAAGATCCTCGCGCAGGCGAAGGATGATGCGCGGGAGGAAGCGGCCAAGATTCTCGCCGAAGCCCGTACCGAGATCGAGGCCGAGAAGGAAGCCGCCCTGCGCGACGTCCGCAAGGAAGTCGCCGTGCTTTCCGTGTCCATCGCCGAGAAGATCCTCCGCAAGGAGCTCGCCGACGACAGGGAGCAGCGCGAATACATTGACAGGATGGTCGAAGAGACCGTCCGGGAAGACGCCCGCTCATGAATGACAGCATCATCCGGACCAGGTATGCCGATGCCCTGGTGAAGTACGTCCGGGAGACCGGGAACGGCGAATCCGTCTGTGCACAGGCGGAAAAGCTTGCCCGCGTCCTCGGAGAAGTACCCGACCTGTCCCGGATGATCGCCGCCAAGGATGTGGTGAGCCCCGCCAGGAAACGGGAACTGCTCCATGCGGCCCTCGGCGAGCCGATGACCCCGGAATTGGACCGTTTCATCGATCTCCTGATCGAGAACGGCCGGATCGGAGCCCTGCGCATGATCCTGCTGGATTTCGGGGACCGGTACCGGCGGAGCATCGGCATCCGGAAGGCGCACCTGAAGGTGGCGGTACCGCCGCCGGAGGGCCTTCTGACACGGCTCAAGGCCCTTGTCAAGGAACGCACCGGAGACGAGGCCGACATCGAGGTGGAGGTGGACCCGGACTTGATCGGCGGGTTCGTTTTCGACATCGACGACGCTTTGATCGACAAGAGCGTCGCCCACAAACTGGAGATCATCCGGCTCCAGTTCATTGAAAAGAACAGAAGAATCGTATAGCCATGCCCAATGCGATAAAACCCAGCGAAATTTCCGAAGTGCTGCTCAGCCAGCTCCGGGATATCAAGAGCGATCTCCAGTTCGAGGAGATCGGCAAAGTCCTGCAGGTCAGCGACGGCGTCGTCCGTATCTACGGACTGGACCATGCCGAAGCCGGCGAACTGC
>JAEEGK010014496.1_pt1 | contig 17608 bp, 13 predicted proteins | sample 8958771 | NCBI WGS metagenome assembly JAEEGK01 (sample SAMN16246547, study PRJNA631951) | gut metagenome | biome: gut microbiome; feature: rumen; material: SC-attached | host: Bos | place: Iran: Karaj | collected 2018-10
TGTCAAATCCTTCAGGACTTCCCCAATCAGATTGCCATCGACGCCTTTTTGCATAGCGTATGCGGCCAATTTGCGTTTTTTCTCGAAGTCAGAATCGGCTTTTATGGTCTTGGATTTGGTCTTTAGGATGTCAATGAGACGTTGGCGGTAGACTTCATTGTCGGTTTGTCCTAAAGCTTCATCGATGATATCTTTATCGATGCCTTTCTGTATGAGGTGGAAACGGATTTTGTTGACACCCCAACCACTTTGGTTGACCTTGCCTCGAACAAAAGCCTTCGCAAACCGATCGTCATTGACAAAGCGGTTATCTAACAGATAATCTAGAATTTTTGTTTTTTCCTCCTCGGAGATGTCGAAAGTCTTCAGTTTGTCCTTGACATCTTTGACACAGCGTTCTTGGTAGGCGCAATACTTGGCCATCTTGTCAAGAACCTGGTCGGGCGTGAGGGGCTTTTTCTGCATCAGCAGTCGATTTTGAGGTCACCTTCCTTAATCCAACCTATCTTTCTGAAAACAAGGCCAAAGAGCCATGTCAGCACAGCAGGGAGCGCGAAGCAAACCAAAGCCATACCAATCCACATGTTGGCACCGCCTTCGGGCATGGCTGTGTAGATGCCGATGGGTCCGACAAGGCCACAGGTACCCATGCCGGAACCAATAGGGATGTTCTCCAGATGGAAGATGCAAGTTGAGATGGGACCTGTGATGGCTGCAGTGAGTAAGACTGGAATCCAGATTTTGGGATTTTTCACGATGTTGCCCATTTGCAACATGGAGGTGCCGAGACCTTGCGCCACGAGTCCGCCCCAGCGGTTTTCCCTGAAACTCAACACGGCAAAACCAATCATCTGGGCGCAGCAGCCAGCCGTGGCAGCGCCTCCTGCGATGCCGCCCAAACCGATGGCTAGGCAGATGGCTGCCGAACTGATGGGCAGGGTGAGCACTGCTCCGATGACCACAGAAACGACAATGCCCATGAGGAAGGGCTGCATCTGCGTGGCGTTCTCAATGAAGGTACCGAGGGCAGTCATCACCTTTTGGATAGGGGCACCGACGGCATAGGCCATCAGTACACCGCTGATGATGACCACTGCAGGGGTGACTAGGATGTCGACTTGAGTCTCCTTGTAGACGATTTTGCCTAGTTCTGCGGCTACAATCACGGCAACGTAAGCGCCCATCGGTCCACCAAGTTCGTTGCCTGCGATACCCACGGCGATGGCACTGAACAGCACCAAGCCTTCGCATTTGAGCTTGTAAGCGATGGCAACGGCGATGGCGGCTCCTGTGGCAGCCTTGGCATATTTGGCGATGGTCTCAAAAGCTTCAATTCCGGTCTTGTCTCCTAAAGTTTGGAAAATGGTGCCGATGAGCAACGAAGCGAACAGACCTAAGGCCATAGCACCAAGAGCGTCGACAAAATAGGCCTTCCAGGTCATGTCGACGCCCTTGCGCTGTAAGAATGATTTGAATTTGCTCATGGTTGGGACACGGGACTTCGGGACTTTGAGACTTCGGGACTTTGCTTGTCTCTTAGTCCCGTGGTCTCGCAGTCTCGCGTCAAATATTAAAACTCAATGCCTTGAATACCGTTGTCCTTCATCAGGTCGGCGAGCTTGGTGTCGTTGTCATCGACAGCGGCGAGGCAGTTGGTGACAATGCGTATCTGCTTGGCAGGATAGAATTCCATCAGGTCCTTGGTGGTCTCATAGACGCAATAGTCTGTGGCGATGCCGCAGATGTCGACGCCTTCGAAATGTTCAAATTCCTCGATGGTACGACGCAACTTTTCACCGCTGTGGGCGTTTTGGAAGATGCTGAACTCTTCCTTGTCGGCAAGGTCACCCTTCTGCATGTAATGGATTTCCAATCCCATATTTTGCTTCATCAGGCCGTCCAACACTTCCTGTAAAGCAGGATAGACGTTCATGCCTTCGGTGCCTTGTACGCAGTGGGGAGGGAACACGCCGCCTTGCTCCACAAACGAGCAGTGGTTGGCGGGGTGTGCATCTTGGGTGACGATGATCCAGCCATAGTTCTTCCAAGCACCTTGTTCAAGTGCTTTGGCGAGATAATCCATGGCAGCAGGACCATTTTTTGTGGCAAGACTACCTGTTGTGAAGTCGATTTGTGGGTCAACAATGATGAGCAGATTGTTGGGTAGTTTGACAGGCTCATTCACCACTTCTTTTTTTGTGACTTCTTCATTTTCCTTTTGGTCGTTTTTCTGATTGTTGTTGCAACCTGCAAAAGCAAGGGTCGCGATGAGCACGATGGCTCCAAGGATGTGTTTTTTCATTGCTTTATTTTATGATTTAGAAATTTGCGGCAAAAATAAGGATTTATGTTGAAGTGTTGAATGTTTAATTGTTTAATTGTTGACCAAGGAACGTGGGACAGCTGAACAACTGTCAACTCTTATAAAGTCTCTTAATCCAATCTGCGTGTCCGATGCGCCGCAATGCGTTCTTTACCCACTCGCGGTTCTCGGGTTTGTACCAGAAGAAGAAACGTTGTTGGGCGAGTTTCTCTTCTTTGGTTTTGGCAACGAACACGGGCTCCAAAGTGTAAGGGTCATAACCAGAATAATAGATTTCGGTAGCTAAGGTCATCGGTGTGGGTGTGAAGTCTTGTACTTGCTCCAGGTGATATCCTAACTCTTTGGTTCTCACCGCCAAATCTGCCATGTCCTCAAGGTAACAATCAGGGTGCGAGGAAATGAAATAGGGGATGAGTTGTTGGTTCAGATGCTCTTTTTCGTTGATTTGGTCGAACTTCTTCTTCAGTTTCACGAACATGTCGAACTTGGGCTTGCGCATGAGCTTGAGGACAGCATCGCTGGTGTGTTCGGGTGCTACTTTCAGTCGACCGCTGACATGTCGCGTGACCAATTGGCGGAAGTATTCATCGTAACCCATAGCCTTGTTTTCCTCTGGAGTGCTTTCGTGTAGGAACAAATCATAGCGGATGCCTGAGCCGATGGTGGCTTTTTTCACTTTTGGGTTTGCGTCTACCTCTTTGTATATCTCGATAAGCGGATGATGGTCGGTGTTGAGGTTTTTGCATACGGAGGGCTGTAGGCAGGTGGGACGGGCGCATTTCTCGCAGAGGGTTTCATCCTTGCCTTTCATGCGATACATGTTGGCCGAAGGTCCTCCAAGGTCGCTGATGTAACCCTTAAAGTCTTCCATTTCAGTGACTTTTTCCACCTCACGCATAATCGATTCCTTGCTGCGTGAAGCCACGAACTTACCTTGGTGCGCCGAGATGGTACAAAACGCACATCCGCCGAAGCATCCCCGATGTAGGTTGACGGAATGCCGAATCATTTCGTAGGCGGAAATCACACCGCGTTTGGCATATTTGGGATGCGGCAGACGCGTGTAAGGCAAGTCAAATGAAGCATCAATCTGTTCTGTGGTAAAAGTTGGTAAAGGTGGGTTAATGACAAGCCGTTGGTTTCCAATGTCTTGTATTAGCCTTGCGGCGTGCTTCTTGTTGGATTCTTCCTCGATGTGGCGGAAGTTGGAGGCGTATTTCTTTTTGTCTTTTAAACAGACTTCATGCGAAACAAGTTCAATGGTTTCGCCTTCAAAGTCGGGGAGAGGCTGTTTTTTGTCCTGTAAGAAGAAGGTCTGCTTGATGTCGGTCAGTTCGCTGACTTTCTTGCCGTTTCGTATGGCTTTGGCGATTTCCACCATGGTCAGTTCACCCATGCCGTAAACGCCTAGGTCGGCTTTCGAGTCGACCAAGATGCTGGGTTTCAAGCAGTCGTCCCAATAGTCGTAGTGTGTCACACGCCGCAGCGAGGCCTCGATACCACCGATGATGACGGGAACATCGGGATAGAGTTGCTTGAGGATGTTGGTGTAGACGATGGTGGCTCTGTCGGGACGGAAGCCCGCTTCACCGCCTGGGGTGTAGGCGTCATTGCTGCGCAGGCGTTTGTTGGCCGTGTAATGGTTCACCATCGAGTCCATGCAGCCTGCCGACACACCGAAATAGATTCTCGGTTTGCCGAATTTCTTGAAGTCGCGCAGGTCGTCGCGCCAGTTGGGTTGCGGGATGAGCGCCACGCGGAAGCCATTGTGCTCCAACACCCTCCCGATAACGGCTGCCCCAAAGGCGGGATGGTCGACATAGGCATCTCCTGTGACGAAAACGATGTCCACCTCGTCCCACCCGCGCAGGTCGGTTTCTTTCTTCGTTATGGGGAGCCAGTCGAACAGGGTCATTCCGTGAATTTTTTGCAAAGATAATTATTTATTGAAAACCCTTCTTTATCTCAAAAAGAATTCCGACCTTTGCAGCCGCAAAAATTGAAGCTTATTTATTATTTAAATAATTATAAATCAAACATTTATGAAAAAATTTAACGACATAATGAAGGAAATTGGCCAGGCTTTGGTCAGCAAAAAGTTTTGGGTTGAGCTGCTGATTATGACTTTCGGCATGTTCATGACTGGTGTTTGCGTCTATTATTTCCTCGTTCCCAGCAAGCTGATTGTGGGTTCCATCTCGGGTCTTTCCATCGTGTTGACCAACATTTTCAATGGCATGGGCATCAGCATTGGCCTTCCTACGATGATTACCGTCATCAACGCTATCTTGTTGATTCTTGCCTATATCCTCGTTGGCAAAGAGTTTGGACTTAAAACGGTTTATTGCGCCTTGATTCTTGGCCCTATGACCAAGTTCTGCGAATGGCTCTATCCTTGGCAGAATTTTGCCACCCCAAACGATTACTTGGTTAATATGGGTGTCGCTCCCGACCAAGCTTTCTCTGTGATGGGCAATCCTTGGTTCGACCTGCTCTGCTGCGTGATTATCCTTAGCGCGGCACAAACGCTGATGTTCTCTATCAATGCCTCCACCGGCGGCCTCGACATTTTGGCCAAGATCGTCAACAAATACCTACATTTCGACATGGGTAAGTCGGTGAGCGTGGCTGGCGCTATCATCTGCCTCACGGCTTTCGCCATCAACCCCTTCCAAATGGTTGTCATCGGCCTCATTGCCACTTGGATCAACGGTATGGTAGTGAATATGTTCACGGCTAATTTGAACCAACGCAAGCGTGTTTGCATTGTTTCTAAGGACTACGACCGTATTCGTCATTACATCATTGATGAACTCCACCGTGGTTGCACACTTTATGAAGTTATCGGAGGCTACACCAATGAAAAGTCGATCGAATTGGAGTCCCTGCTCACCAATGATGAGTTCTCGAAGTTAATGGAATATCTTGGCAAGAACGAAATCAATGCCTTCACTACTGCCGGTAACGTCAGTGAGGTTTACGGTTTGTGGGCAAAAGACAGACATCGTACAAGAAAGCACGCTGAAAAGCGTTAATATAAAAGTAAGATTGTTTTTTCATGGTCCCGCGGTCGGAGCAATCTGGCTGCGGTTTTTTTAATCCCCCTGCCCTCCTTGAAAGGGGGACTAGCGTCTGGTCAACAAACAATTAAACAATTAAACATTCAACAGTTCAACAGAAATCATTATTTTTGTGCCAAATTAAAACCTGACAAAATGGAAAAGCTTTTAGACAAATTCCTGAGATACGTCTCTGTGGAGACCACCTCCGATGAAAACTCCGAATCACAACCCAGCACAGCCAAACAGCTGAATCTGTTGAAGATGCTTCGCGATGAGCTTCAGGCCATGGGCATTCAGGCCGAACTGGACGAATATGGCTATGTGATGGCCACCATCCCCTCCAATGTCGACCGCGAGATTCCCGCCATCGGCTTCATTGCCCATGTGGATACTTCACCAGACGCTTCGGGTGCCGACATCAAGCCGCATATCATCCCGAACTATGACGGCAACGACATTGTGCTGAACAAGGAAAAGAACATCGTTCTTCGTGTTTCTGAGTTTCCAGAGATGGCGCAGTATAAAGGTCAAACAATGATTACCACCGACGGCACAACCTTGCTTGGCGCTGATGACAAGGCGGGTGTGGCCGAAATCATGTATGCCGCCCAATACATGATGGAGCATCCCGACTTCAAACATGGCGAAATCAAGATCGGATTCACTCCTGATGAGGAAATCGGTCGCGGTGTGGTGAAGTTCGATGTGAAGAAGTTCGGCGCCAAATACGCCTATACCATTGATGGCGGAGAAATCGGTGAGTTGGAGTATGAGAACTTCAACGCTGCTGGAGCCAAGATTCACATTCAAGGCAGCAATATCCATCCTGGTTATGGCAAGGACAAGATGGTGAACTCAATGCTCATCGCCATGGAACTCAATGGGATGCTGCCTGTGGAACAGCGTCCGCGCTTTACACAGGGCTATGAGGGCTTCTTCCATCTGACCGAAATCAATGGCACGGTAGAGGAGACCACGATGTCGTATATCATCCGCGACCACGACCGTGAGAAGTTTGAGGAAAAGAAGGCCTTGATCACTTCTGTTACGGAGTTCTTGAATAAGAAGTATGGCGATGTGGTGAAGTTGGAACTGAAGCACCAGTATTACAATATGCGTCAGGAGGTGGAACCGCATTTCTTTATTGTCGAAAGAGCGATTAAGGCCATGGAAATGGCCAACATCAAGCCGAAAGTGCAGCCCATCCGTGGCGGCACCGACGGCGCCAACCTCTCCTTCATGGGTCTGCCATGTCCCAACATCTTTGCGGGCGGACACAACTTCCATGGCAAGTTAGAATATGTCCCGTTGGAAAGTATGATGAAGGCCTCAGAGGTGATTCTGAACATCATCACCTTGTTCCAAGCTGAGGGCTGAGGAATATGAAGGAAATGACCTTGAGTAAACGACAGAAAAACATCACGCTGGCATCGGTTTTCACCTTTGCCGGCGTGTTGTATGCCCTTATCTCTTTGGTCAACCATTATCTTTTCAAGACTTACGCACTCGACTTGGGGCTTTACACCCATGCGATGTATGACTACACGCATTTTCGCGTTGACGATTGCAGCATTTTCAAGGCTGTACCGCAAAGCATACTCAGCGACCATTTCGACTTGTATTTGGTCATTTTGTCGCCGTTGATATATGTGTTTGGAAGCTACACCTTGCTCATCGTTCAGATTGCTGCGGTGCTGTTAGGTGGTTGGGGAGTCTATAAACTCATTGGCCTATATACGGAGGATGATTGGATGCCGATTTTGGCCACAGTGGTTTTTTTCTTCTCATTTGGAATCATTCATGCTTTGGCCTACGACTATCATTCCAATGTGGTGACAGCCATGATGTTGCCTTGGTTGCTCTACTTCCTGAGAAAGCGTCATTTTGCATTGACTTCCTTGTTTGTTGTGCTGTTTGTCATCGGAAAGGAGAACATGTCGTTATGGCTGTTTTTCATTGCCATCGCTTTGATGTGGGATTATAGGAAAGACAAAGGAGCTCTTTGGCATTTGTTGGCATACGCAGTGTTTTCTTTGGCTTACTTTTTCATAATCAATATGATAGTAATGCCGAGAATAGGTGGTAGTGGAGGAGGTTTCGCCCGTTATGCCCATTTGGGCGATAATTATGTGGACATTGCCTCTAGGTTGATTAAGCATCCGTTTGAGACCATTCAAATGTTGTTCACCAACACTAATGGCATCTCGAACTTTGATGGTATAAAAGAGGAGTTTTATGTATGCGCTTTGGCTTCAGGAATGTTACTTACTTTGTTGAAGCCCAACTATTTGATAATGATAGTCCCTCTGCTGGCGCAGAAAATGTTTGCTGTTGACCCTAACTTTTGGGGCGTTTCTTTCCAGTATTCGGTTGAATTTGTGCCAGTATTGGTGGTCTCGTCGTTCTTGGTGCTTGTCAAGTTGAAGAACGGTAAGTGGCGATTGGCCTTGAGCCTAGTCTTGTTGCTCTCTACGGTGCTGACTTCTTTTTATACTATAGGAGTGCCTAAGTCAGCCATTTTGGTGGACCAGCTATGTGTGTATCAGGGCCGTCATTACGAGCAGGAAGAATTTGATGTGCATTATGCCCGAGAGTTGCTAAAGATGATTCCTGACGATGCTTCCGTGAGTGCTGCTTCTAATTTCGTGCCTCATTTGGCTTTGCGTGAAAACATCCAAAACTTTGCGCATGCAACCAAAATCGAAGCTGATTATGTGCTGATTACGGAACATTATGTCAACTTTGAGCGTAATGGCCAATTGGTGTTTACCAACCGTTCGGAGTATGAGACCATAGCTTCCGATGGTCGTTTGCATCTGCTTCGTCGGAAGTTGCAATGAAAATTACTTTGAGAAGTAGTTGACAGAATAGGGATGTTCGTCTTGTTCCCTTTCCAATCGGAATCCGTGGTTTTCCAAGTATTCTCTTAATCCGTTGATGGGCAGGTCTTTGTGATATGGAAATACCACTTTGTCGCAGGCACTGAAATCCGCTTTTTGGTAGTTGATGTCGTAATAATAGCCCTGTTTCAGCAGATAATCTTGGAACACATAATAATTGGAGGGTTGGCTTTGTGTGCGGAAAGCCTCGTGGTTTTCGTCCAAATAATAAGTGAATTGCTTGTCGAAATACTCGGGTAATATGACGAGCGCTTTTTTGTTTTCCTTTGCTTCAACTAGTTGATGGACAATGGGCTTGACATCGTAATGCCATCCACTAAAGTGATTGGTGAAACTGTCGGGAGAGCAGGAAATGGCCATTGCTATGGCAAAAATTCCCATGAGAGAGAGTCCAAAAGCCTTTCTTTTTGGGAACAGATAGAGGCAATAAGAGGCGATGGATAGATAGAAAATGGGGAAAATGAAGTAGAAATAACGGTCGAGGAAGAAGCCGGTGAAATAGGAAAGTACAAACGAAACCAGTAGTGGCACAATCCAAAGCAAAGTAAGGATACCAATATTCCCGAACTGACATTTCTTTTTGAAAACATTGATGATCAATGTGATAGATGCAGAGACAAGGATAACTGTAGCCAGCACTGTTGTGACAGGAACATTGCACATGCGCCATAAGAAATCATAAAGCGCTTCGGGACTTGTGGTCTTAGCAATCCAAGTGCCGTGTATTCCTGAGTCGAAAAAGCGGGTGAACAACACTGGAAACATCGGCACAAAAAGTAGGATAAGCAATGCTGCGTGAATCAGATATGGTTTCCAAATCTTCTTTCTTATAGGATTGATTGCCAATGCAATAAGAAATTCCATTACGATGATCCAAACGGAAAGGTAATGCCCGTACATGAGCATCAAATTGACTAAGGTCAATAGGATGAATTTGAAGGTTTTAGGATTTTTGATGATGCTGATGAACAAGAAAGAAGAGCTTGTAGAGAGGAATCCGATAAGGCTATAAACGCGGCATTCGTGTGCCAAATAAATGGAAAAAGTTGAGAAACAATAGAATAGAGAGGAGGCGAGACCAATAAACCTATGGATGTACTTTTCACCGAGCAAATAAATCGGGATAATGGTCAATGTGCTGAAAATGAGTGATAAGGAACGAATGGCGACTTCAGAGATGCCGAAAGGCTTGATCCAGAAATGCAATAGAACTTCCCAAAGTGGAGGGTTGTCGCCTTTGCAAAGCATTCGTATGGCGTCAGGTAGGCTTTGCAGTGCCATATAAAGCGAGAAGCTTTCATCATACCCAAGGTCGGTTTTGCCTACATACCAAATGCGAAGCACGGCAGCGATGACTAACAATATCAGGCACTCGATAATGGTTCGGAGACGGTTTGTCATCAGCAACTGTTTCATGGTTTCCTTATTTGGCTTTGTTATTTTCGATGGTCTCAGAAACTGTAGGTTGCATGTAAATCAAACCTTTGCAAGCATAGACGAAGAAGTTTTTGGCTGATTTTCCTCCTCGTTCGATGGTGATAGTGTCAATCGGTATGATAGACTCGAAACCTCCTGGATAGAGTCCTTCTGGATTTTTGAGATATCGGCTATCGGTCAGGAACCAAAAGTCTTCTCCTTTTGTAAACCCTCCTCGTTGTTCGTTGATCCATAGATACTTGTGTAGTTTCTCGATATAGCCTACGCCCATTACTTTCATGCCTAAAGGACGGGCCACATAGTAATCAAGGTTGGCCAATGGGAACCATTCATCGGCCACTATGCCGTCATCCTCTTTCATCACGCCTTCGGCAATTTTTTGTTCGCGCAAATCGGCGAATTTTGTCTCTAGTTGTCGCCAGCCATACATGTCCAAGGTGAAATCGTTTCGTCCAAGCATTTCGGGTTCGGTATGGCGGTCGAGAGGAATGAAGCCCGTGTTGATTTCGGCAATGCCAATGCCTACTGTTAATATCAGGATGCTAAGAGCTGCAATGATGCTTTTGGGAAGTAGGAAGCTTCCATCCGATTGTGGATTTTTATCGCACAACCAGCAGGCACTCAGTAAGATGAGAATAGAATAGGCGGGAGCGTTCCAATGAGGTAGTGTTTGACGGGTCAAAGAGAAGAAAATGAAAGTCAAAATCAAGGGAAGTGCAATGCAGAGTACCAGTCGCAGTGCGGTTTTCTCCATTGTGATTCTCCCTTTGAAAGCAGCGATGACCGCAATGATGGCCAAAACGAAGTTCACGGGGTTGTTGTAGAGCAATTCACCAGCCAGTTCGGCGCCGAAATAGCCTAAGTTGGGTTTACCAAACAAGCTGACGCGGTCACCATGGAAGTTGAAACTGATGAAACCGTTATCAATGTTCCATTTCAAGATGGGCAAGACCAAATTAAGGGAAATAAGCAAGGCACAATATAATGCCCAGGTTTTCAGCGGTTTTCTGTCGAAAAAGAGTATGTAGAGCATCATTCCTACCCAAAGGAATACACCTGAATACTTTGAGAGCATGGCTAATCCTGCGAACATGCCGAACAACACTATATAGCTGTCGGAATGTTTTTCTGTCGGAAGTCGTTTGAAGTATATGATTGCCATCCAAACTGCCAAAAGCCAGAACAACATCAATGGTGTGTCGGGCATAATGAAAATGCCAGTGATGACGAAGGCGTAGATGGAGGCTGTGTAAAGCAAGGCGGCATATAATCCCGTTTGCGCGTTTTTGATTTCTTTCCCAATGCGAAATATAATATAGGTGTTGGCTGTCATGAAGACCACTGAGGCCAATCGGATGAAAAACTCGCTGTCAAACAATAGGTTAAGGCTAAAGAGCTGTATCACCCAGCCTACCATGGGGGGATGGTCGAAATGACTCCAATCGGGGTAGAGGGCATAGGTCCAATAATACACCTCGTCGTTGCCAAATTCAATCGAAGTTGCCGCGATGCCTCGAACAACAGCACTGATAACCAAAAGCCAAAAGAGTATTTGGTTGATTTTCTTATCGTTGTCCTGGATTCGAATCATTCTTTTTCTCTTTAGCTTTTTTGATTAGATACCAGACGAAAGCTGCCATTGCTACGGCATAGACGAACCAATAGAGTCCAGTCTGTGCGTAATTGATGCTGTCCAAGCGTCGGTCATCTATTTCTGGCGATGGATGTCGTGTGATAGGATTCAGATAAAGGAAATGTCTGCCGTTCAAGTCAATACAGGTTCTGACATAAGGGTCTTCGGGTTGGATGAGATAATGTGCTGTGCCGATATTCTCCTCTGTTTTCAGCACTTTGCCGTCTTGTCCGATGAATTGAACCTCTTTCATGGTCTCTGCCGAGGTGGAAATATACAAGGTGTCGCCAACCAATTGGGCCTGAGTTAGATAATCTAAAGCGCGGGCATCTTTTATCTTATACTCGAGGGCAAGTGGATAATAATACCAATTGTCGAACTCCACGGCATAGCACAAGCCTTTGTCCAAGGACTCATATACATGTTCTGGATTGAGGTCGGGCGTGTTGACCATGGTCAGGTTGCGGCATATTTCATGTTCATTGTTGATGTTGTGGGTGTCGTCGTTGCCTAGGGCATACACGCGGTGACCGTTGGAGAGGGCTTTGTCCCAATGCTCGAAGGCATTCCCGTATGGATTGACCACTTCAAGTAGGCGGTAGTTACTCAACAGCATCATTTCGTTTACCTTGTAGCCTTTGGTGAACGAGGCATGTGCCGGCATAACGAAGCGACAGTGTTCGCCTAACTTGTTGATCATATGCTGCTTCATGTTGAGGTTTTGCATGAAGGGGAAATCTGGCCAATACACCGACTCGGCTCCGATGCAGATTTGGTGGGTCTTGCGAAAGAGCCCATAGCCATGCTCGTAGGCGGGGATATAGTCTTCTCTTTCCGAACCATGCTTGTTGATGCCCATATAGTCGGATATGCCGTAATGGTCATAGCCCAAAGCCTGATATACACTGTCGATGGTTTTTTCAGCACTTTTTCTACCGTTGGTCAGGCCAAAATACTTGCGAGAGTGGCAATGGAAATGGTATTTCTTCCATTGGTCGGGTTTCATGTCTTGGTAGGGGTTGTAAAGGTATTCACCGCTAAAAGGCTTCGGCTCTTTGAAGCTGTAGGTGGGGACGGAGAGATAGACATACAATACTAGCAACAGCAAAGCGATGCCAATGCCAGCCATCACTCTGCCGAAATAAAACCAAAAACCTTGTTTTTGTTTCCCTTTGCTCATTTCAGGTTATTTTGGCGCAAAACTAATGAAAAAAACATTGATTTAAGGTATGACAATCAATTTCTTTTTGGCAATCAAACGATTGTAGCGTTCAAGCACCTCACCGACTACGTCTTCCCAAGAGCGTACGATGGAATGCGAGGCTTGTACACCCACGCGGTGCACCCGTTCTGGGTCATGAATTAGCTCACGCAGTCGGCTGGCGAAGGCTTCCAAGTCGTTAGGAATCAGAAAACCATTCTCGTTATCGGTGATGATGGAGGCCGCAGTGGCAGTTTCCACCATAACAGAGGGGGTTTGCAGTGCCGCAGCCTCCTTGACGACCAAACCGTCAGTGTCGTAAAGCGAGGGGAATAGGAATAGGTCAGCCGCTGCATAATACTGCTTGATAACTTCGCGCTCAGTGACGGTACCCACAAAGGTGACTTGGCTTTCAAGGCCTTTTTCTGTCACCATTTCCTTCATTGCATCAGCTGCGTATCCGTTTCCGACAAAATACATCTTGAAAGGTGTATCTTTCACTTTTTCAAGGGCTTCGATGATGAGACGAACATTTTTCTGCCAGATATGCTGTCCAACGAAAAGGCAAACGAAATCGTTGGGCGCAATGCCTAACTTCTTTCGTGCATCAGCGAAGTAGGTCTTAGGATAGTCGGCCACAAGGTCGCTACCATTGGGTACCACCTCCACATTGCCTTTGAATCCGTAATCCTTAATCACTTCTTTTACAGAGGCTTGTGGCACCCAAACTTCATCGGCGTGTTCATAGAAACTGACGATGCGCTTGATGATTTGTTCCACGACGGCTTTGGAGGGGATGGTTTGGCTGAAGTCATCGCGGTATTTGGAGTGGAATGTGGCCACCATAGGGATATTGAGCCTTTTGGCAACGTTGGCAGCTGCCATGCCTGCTGCAAAAGGCGAATGGGCATGGACAATCTTGAAGCGACGTTTGATGATTTTCGCAATGAAAGCAGGGTCAACTTCTGCAATTCCAGTGACATACGGCTGACGGAAAGGCACAGGAACCGAGAAATAGTCGAGCACCTCGTAGTCATACTGATTGTAGTCGGCACCTGGAACATTCGGTGTGATGACGGAAACGCCGCCCACTTTTTTCTGCATCCAATAGGCATAATTCTGCACGCAGATGGCAACGCCATCCATCACAGGCGGGAACGATTCATTGAAAAGTCCGATGTTTAAATCCATCTCTGTTGAAATTTGGCGCAAAATTATAAAAAAGAAGCTTCTTAAACCATAATAAAATTGTATCTTTGCGGCCTAATTTGAAATCATTCTTAATAAGGAAGAAGTTGGGTCCCTGAGCCTGAGGTTGCTGAGCACAGCCGAAGCATCGAAGGGCCCGCTCCAAAATAGAAAACTATGGATCAGAATCCGAACGAAAATATCATCAGTGAAGTCACGAACAAGGAGTACGAATATGGCTTTGTGACCGACATTGAGACCGATTTTGTGCCGAAAGGCTTGAACGAGGACATTATCCGCCTCATTTCCAAGAAGAAAGAGGAACCCGAGTGGCTGCTAGAGTTTCGCTTGAAGGCCTTCCGCCATTGGCAAACGCTAAAACAACCCAACTGGGCACATCTCGATATTCCTGAAATCAACTACCAGGACATCATCTATTACGCTGCGCCGCGCAAACGTCAGCAGAAGCAGAGCCTCGACGAGGTGGACCCCGAACTGTTGGCCACCTTCGACAAACTTGGCATCTCACTCGACGAGCAGAAGAAACTTTCGGGTGTAGCCGTCGACGCGGTGATGGATTCCACTTCGGTGAAGACGACCTTCCAGGAGACGCTTTCCAAACATGGTGTCATCTTCATGTCATTCAGTGAGGCCGTGAAGCAGCATCCCGACCTGGTGAAGAAATACCTCGGCAAGGTGGTACCTTATACCGACAACTTCTTCGCTGCACTCAACTCGGCAGTCTTCAGCGACGGCTCGTTCTGCTACATCCCGAAAGGTGTGCGTTGCCCCTTGGAGTTGTCCACCTATTTCCGCATCAATGCGGCCAACACAGGCCAGTTTGAGCGCACGCTCATCGTGGCCGACGAAGGTGCGTATGTGAGCTATATGGAGGGTTGCACAGCCCCGCAACGCGATGAAAACCAACTCCACGCCGCCATCGTGGAAATCATCGCCGAGACGGATGCCGAAGTGAAATACTCCACGGTGCAGAACTGGTATCCTGGTGACAAGGACGGCAAAGGCGGCGTATATAACCTCGTCACCAAGCGTGGTCTCTGTCGTGGCGACCGCTCCAAGATCTCTTGGACGCAAGTCGAGACGGGATCGGCTATCACCTGGAAATACCCAGGCTGTGTGTTGTTGGGCGATAACTCGGTGGGCGAGTTCTACTCCGTCGCCGTGACCAACAACTACCAACAGGCCGACACGGGTACCAAGATGATTCACTTGGGCAAGAACACCCGCAGTACCATCATATCTAAAGGTATCTCCGCCGGTCACAGCCAGAACGGCTATCGTGGCTTGGTAAGAGTGGCTGCCAAAGCCGAGAATTCGCGTAACTATTCGCAGTGCGACTCATTGCTGTTGGGCGACAAATGTGGTGCCCACACCTGGCCTTATGTCGAATGCGGCAACGAATCGAGCATTCTTGAACACGAGGCCACAACCTCGAAGATCTCTGAAGACCAGCTCTTCTACTGCCAGCAGCGTGGCATCCCGACAGAGAAGGCCATCGGACTCATCGTCAACGGCTATGCCAAGGATGTGTTGAACAAACTGCCTATGGAATTCGCCGTTGAGGCACAGAAATTATTGTCAATAACCCTGGAAGGCAGCATCGGATAATGTAGAGACGCATCGCATGCGTCCGAAAAAATAAAACCATGCAAACCGCCCGTTCAAATAACACCCCCTTTTGGTTGCTCCTCATCGGATTGTTCCTCATTCTGGTGAGCAAGAGCCTATTGACCGAAGGCATGTTCTTTGACGGCGTGACCTACGCCAGCATCTCGCGCAATATGGCAGAAGGGCAGGGGACATTCTGGAATCCGCATTACACACAGACCTTGTATCGCGAGTTTCGCCAGCATCCCCCATTGGCCTTGGGTATGGAAGCTTTGGCGTTTAAAGCATTCGGCGACCATTGGTGGGTCGAGAAGGCCTATTCCGTGTTGATGTTCCTGCTCTCGGGTTTGTTTATCGCCTTGATTTGGAAACGCACCACCAACAACATCCGTTGGACTTGGCTGCCGTTGCTATTTTGGATTGCCATGCCTTTGGTTTCGTGGAGTGCGACAAACAACCTGCTCGAAAACACCATGTCGGTCTTCGTGCTGCTGTCGGTCTACCTGATGATTGTCGGTTACCAGCGCAACCACAAGATTTGGCTGTTTTTGTCGGCTTTCACTCTGTTATTGGCCTTCCTTTCCAAAGGATTCACGGGGTTGTTCCCCTTGGTGTTTCCGATTCTTTATTGCGCTTTCGACCAAAAGCGCAAATGGATCCAAGGCCCGATTGATAGTATGCTCCTGCTAGTTGCTGTGGCGGTGTTTGCCGGAATCATGTTCTTGGTTTGCCCTGGCTCGTTTGGCTATATTAAGGACTACATCCGATTACAAGTCATCGGTGGAGGGTTGCACGAAGCAACAGCATCTTCAAGGTTCTATATCGTTTTCGCTTTATTGCAGCAACTAGTCATCCCGTGTGCTCTTGCACTCGTTTTGGTGATTTGCAAGACTAAAAGTAAGGTCAATTCGAAGATCTTTGAGTTTCCACCCGACAAGGGTTGGTTCTATGTCTTTCTGATCATGGGATTAGTGGGTGTGCTGCCCATTATGGTGAGCGTGAAGCAACGCGACTTCTATATGCTGGCAGCCTTGCCGTTCTTCGCCTTGGCTTGCGGGCATATCACCCTCTCGATGCTGACCTTATGGTTGCCTAAAATGACACCAATAGTCCGCAGATGGATGACCGTAGGAGCTAGTTGCATCATGCTATTGGGATTGGTCTTGAACTTGATCCATATAGGAAAATACGGCCGTGATGAGGCGTTGATAGAAGAGGTGAAACAAAGGATTGCGGAATCTGAAGGCAATAATGTCATTGAAATATCACAAGAAGAATATACACAGTGGGCCAAGCATGCCTATTATATGCGCTACGGCAAATTCAGCCTAAACCCAACTGAAAACCCGTTGCCCATAGATTCCCGCCAGCCTACCAGCCCGCGTTGGAATGACATGGGCGACCCAACTGAACAACTGAATAATTGAACAACTGAACAACTGGTAAAATATGTTACTGAATATCAAAAACCTACATGTCTCCATCGGAGGCAAGGAAATCCTGAAAGGATTGAATCTGGGCGTCAACGAAGGCGAAATCCACGCCATCATGGGTCCCAACGGAACGGGAAAGAGTACGCTGGCTGCGGCCATCACGGGTCGCGAAGGCTATGAAATCACCGAAGGCGAGATTTGGTATAAGGGCAAGAATATTGTCGGGATGTCGCCTGAGGACCGTGCCAACGAAGGTATCTTCCTGAGTTTCCAATATCCTGTTGAAATCCCAGGTGTGAGCATACAGAATTTCATGCGCACGGCTGTCAACTCAAAGCGTGAGTACCAAGGTCTGCCGCCAATGAGCACGGTCGACTTCATGAAAATGATGAAGGAGAAGCAAGCCATGGTGGAAATCACCGAGAAGTTGCAGAACCGTTTCGTCAATGTGGGTTACAGCGGCGGCGAGAAGAAGAAGAACGAGATCTTCCAGATGGCCATGCTGGAGCCGAGCCTTGCCATCCTCGACGAGACCGACTCGGGTCTCGACATCGATGCGTTGCGCATCGTGGCCCATGGCGTCAACCAGTTGCATAATGCCGAGAACGCCTTTGTGGTCATCACGCACTATCAGCGTCTGTTGGACTATATCGTCCCCGACTTTGTCCATGTAATGTATGACGGACGCATCGTCAAGACGGGCGGCAAGAACCTCGCCCTCGAACTCGAAGAAAAAGGCTACGAATGGATTAAGGAACTTTGATTATGAACAACCAACTTATCTTAGCCGCCAACCAAAGCC
>JAEEGK010014497.1_pt1 | contig 17607 bp, 10 predicted proteins | sample 8958771 | NCBI WGS metagenome assembly JAEEGK01 (sample SAMN16246547, study PRJNA631951) | gut metagenome | biome: gut microbiome; feature: rumen; material: SC-attached | host: Bos | place: Iran: Karaj | collected 2018-10
CAATCCCCAATCCCCAATCCCCAATCCCCAATCCCCATTCTTTTTTTCAAGGAAATTAATTTTTATTTTAAAAATTAAATATTTTATAAATTTTTTTAATTTAAAAAAAATAAAAGTTAATTAAAATAAATATTTTTATATGAAATTTAATTATTATCTCAATTTCATTATAAATAATTTTTTATTTTTTTGAAATAATTTTTTTTCCTGTTAAATAAATATGAAAATGGATAAAAAGTGGTGGATTGCTTTAAGAAATAATAAGGCTTTAAAATTATTTAAAAAATACCTTCTTCAAATAATAAATGATTTATATGAAAAACAAATAAAACAACATATGTTTAGAAAAGATATTAAAATAGATGAAATTTTAATAGAAGAATCATCAAAAGAAATAGATAATTATTTAAAAATAAAAACAAATAAAACAAAAAGAAGAACAAATTCAAAAGAGCCTTTAAAAGAGGGAAAAAGAAATATAAATTTATTATATATGTGTTTATTAAAATTTAATGGATTATTAAAATATATGTATTTCCAAGGATTAAATCAACAAGACATTCAAAAAATGGCACATTTTATTAGACATACTTTTAGAAAAAAAGGATCATATGTTTTTAGACAATTTGATAAATCTAATGCATTATATGGAGTTATTAAAGGAAAAGCTGTTATTAGATTAGTTGAAACTAATGATTATACTAAAAAATTCTTAATGGAAGCTTCTAATGGAGATTTCAATTGTAATCCTCCTGAAAGAATTAATATTCAATATTTTATGTCTGATTGCGAAGAAGAAAGTGAAGAAGATGAAGAAGAAGAAAGTGATAGTGATTATTCAAATAATAAATTGAATATGAATATTAAAGATAATAGTCTTGATGATGATAATAAAAAAAGAATTAATAACAGTAATGAAAGTAATGATAATAAAGTTGATTTGAATAATAGTAAAGATAATAAAGAAAAAAAAAATATAAAAAATGATAATAAAGAAGTTAAGAATAATAAATTTAAAGACGAGAAAGAAAAAATATTAAAGAAAAATAAGAAATTAACTGTTAGAACTTCAAATATATTTTTTAATAGAGTTCCTAAAGGAATTAATAAAACAATAAAATCAGAATCAAATAAATTAAAATTAAATTCCTTTAAAGAAAATAATAAAACGAAATTAAGTCCAAATAAAAATTCTCAAAAATTAAAATTAATGAAAAGTCCAAATAATTCAAAAAAAAATATAAAAGAAATAAAAAATGAAAAAGAGAATAAAAATAACAAGGAAGAAAAAGAAGAAAAAAGAAAAAAAAAAGAAAAAGAAAAAGAAGAAAAAGAAAAAGAAATAAAAATAATAAAAGCAATTCAGAAATATCAAACTCCAGAAGAGCCTTTAAAAGGAATAATCTTAGAAAACTTTATAAAAGAATTTGAAAAAGAAAATTTTTCTTTAACAAATGGAATGTGCTTTGGTGAATGGGGATTATTATATTCAATTCCAAGAACAACATCAATTTATGCATCAGAAGATACACATTTATTTTATTTAGAAAAAGAATATTTTAACAAAACCTTATTGACAAAAATATTAAAAAATGATTCTCAAAAAATTAAATTTTTACTTCATAAATTTCCAATATTTAAAAAAAACTTTAAAATAAGACATATCTTTACTAAAATTGTTCCATTATTTGTAAATAAAGATAATATAATTTATACTCCTTTTGATAAAGCAGAAAATATATATTTAATATATCAAGGAGAAGGAATTTTAGTAAATTTACCCTCAGTAAAAGAGAAAGAAGAATATATATTAAAAAAAACTAATTGGCAAATTATTTCTAGATTACAAGAAGGAGGAATTGCAGGTATTGAAAGTTGCTTAGGAAAAAATAATAAATATGATAATGCCTTTATTATTACTAGAGAATATACTACTATATTAAAATTAAATATACAATTTTTTTCTGAGTTATATAAAGATTTTAGTAAAAGTTTAATTCCTCTTTATAAATCTCAACAAATTATTTATCAACAACTTAAGAAAAGTAATGAAAAAGCTAAAAAAATAAGAAATTTAAAAAGAAAGTTTAGTTTAAGTAAATATGTTAAAGGAATTTTAGAAGAGGAAAAGAAAAGAACTTTTTCTAATGATTTTCAAATAAATAAGTTAAAATTAAATTTAAATAAAAGTGACTTTAATAATAATAAAATAATTCAACAACAAAATAATCAAAAAGTAAATCATCACAATAAAAAAAATCAATTTAGATTAAAATTAAATACTATAGAAAAAAAGAATATAAATACTTTATTTACAAATAAATTTATTTTAGATAATTTATCAACAAGAAGAAAATCAAATGTTTCTCCTTTAAGTTCTGAAAGAAAAAATAATGAAATTTTATCTCATTCATCATCAAGAAATACACATCATACAAATTGTTATTTGATTGATAAAAATAGTTTTTTTTTTAAAACTCATACTAAAGATAGTTCAATTTCAATTTCTAATTTTAGATGTCAATCTGCTTTTTCTAATAAAAAAAATCAACGTTCTCTTTCTTTTTTGAATGTGGAAAAAGTATGTTTAGATCTTAAAAAAAAATTATTAAGTTATAATCATATTGATACTGGAATGTATAATTTACCTTTAGTTTATGAAAAAAGTAATAGTAATACTATTGCTATTTCTTATAAAAGTTCTTAAAAAATATTTTGGTAATTTTTTAAACAAGTTTTTTATATATTTAAATGAATTATTAATTAATTTATATATATATATATAATACATTTATTTTTTGAAATTATTTATTAATATATATAAAAAAATAAAATAATTATCATTTATTATTATTCATTTTTTCTAACCAATCTTCTAAGTCTTGATTAGAACAAATCATTGAACTAGGAATAATTTTAATTACGCATTTTGAAATAGATAATAAGTACTCGAAAGTAACCATAAAACCATATTTAACATATAAAATAAAAATAAGAACACCAAGATTAAAAAAATATATTAAAAATATTATAATCTTTCTTTTATGATAAATCATATTTTCCATAGATTTTAAAATAGAATTATTAATTCTATCACTCACAGGAATTAAATAACTATAAAAGCTTTCTTCCAAAGAAGAAAAAGTAGAAGAGCCAAAAGTATTTTTAATATTATAAGTAGAATCAATAGATAAACTATAACGAGCTTCAGAAATTAAATCATTAACCTTATTTAAAATATAATCAATTAAATCAGCAGTATTATTTAAACTATTAGGCAATTCTTGTTGTTTACAAATTTCAAATAGTTTATCATTTTTATCATAAGCAGAACCACAAATATCAATAATAAAATAATTATGATAAAAATTATATATTTCATTAAGACCTTCCATTGCTTGATAAACTTCAAATATTAATTGTTCATTATAAAAAGAACTATAATCTAAAGAACTTGAAATATTACATTTTGCTAATTCACATTTACCATATATTGTACTTGCAGTTGCCATTAAAATTCTTCCTAAAATTCCTGCTTGTAATATTAATATATTATTATTTGAATTTATTACTTTTTTGGATATTATTAATATTATTATTATTAATGTTATTCCAAATAGAAATATTATTGCTAAGTGAATATATACTTTGTTTTGTAAATTTAACTTTTTATTTCTCTTAGTGTCTAAATTAAATCCTGAATGTCCTGTATTTGAAGTTATAAGAGGATTTTTTTCTGATGTTTCCATTACTAATATTTTTTTATTTGATTTTTTAGAATATCTTTCTTCTTCATCGGATGAATCATCTGATATTTTTATTTTGTTCATATCTTCTTTTTTTCTGTCATAATATTGTTTTAAATTTTTAATTTTTAAAATTAATTCATTTATTTTTTCTTGTGAAATTTTTAATATTTTTTCTAAACCAACACCCATATGATTATTAGTAATAATTAATAAATATAAATAAATTGCTAAGCAAATAAAATAAAAGAACATATAACTTATTAAAATAATCCAAATATTTTTTATTTTACTATTATTATATTTTTTAAATAAATTCATGAACAAATAATTTAAACCTAATGTATTAGGTAAAACATAATCATAACTATTTTCAATTATAGTAAAAAACAAATAATTTAATTCTATTATTTGTTCACTTGTTATTGTTTTTACTGAATAATTTAAAGAAAAAAAATCTGCATGTAAAAGAGAATTAGCACTTGCTAAAGAAGTTGAAATACTTAAAGGATAATATTCAGAGTCATTTCCTTTTAAAACATTTTCAAAATCTCCTATTTTTGTATCATTCCAAAAAATATTTTTTGGATTATCTATAAACTTATGAACATTAATTTCTAAATAATTTAATATTGTTATTGAATTTTGATACCATTTTATTCCTTCTTCTGTTAAAGATGTAAAATATTGTGTTTCATTATTTGTATATGTTAAAAAATTAAAAGTTTCATTTTTATAATAATTTAATTCAAATAATGTTTTTAAAGAGATTAAAGTTGATACAATTTGACAAAATGAAATTTCAATTAGATAGAAATTACTATGAAAAGAATCTAATTCTAATAAAGAATTATATACTTTATAAAAAATTAAATAAAATAAAGAAGTAAAAATCACAGTACCAATAAAAAAAATAATAGCAATGATAAATATATAATTAAAAGTATATAATCTTTTTTTATTTTTAAGAATACTTTCTCTAATTTCTAAAATACGATTAATTTTAGATAAATCATTATTATAACTTGTAACTGAAGTTTGAGAAGAATTTTCATCATCAAAACTTGTATTTCCTTTATTTTTTAATAAACCTAAAACTCTACTATATTTTTTTATATATTCTTTACTTTCAATTAATTGATTTTGAAACTCTTTATTTTCTTCTGAAAATTTATAAAATTTATAAACATTAGAATTAATTTCTTCTTTTTCTTTTTCATAAATTTCATATTTATTTCTTAATTGTTCTATTAAATTAAATTGATTATTTAATAAAGTTCCTATTCCATTAAAAGCTTCTACATCATCATCAGAAAATCCATTTAAATTTTTATTTTCAATACATCTTATAATATAAGCAATTTTATTATTATCATATAAATATTTTTTAAAAGTAAAATTAAATTTAAAAACTATTTTTTCATTATCTAAAGTATCTAAAGTAATTATTTTTTCAAGTTCATCGAAATTTTCATTTAGGAATAATCTTTTATAATAATTTACTTTTTCTTTAAAAGAAAAGTCTTCATTTATTTTATTAGTTTTTTTTAACTTTTTATTTTTATTTTCATTTCTTGGATTTTGAGGAGTTGGAGTAGGAGTATAATTACTATATAATTTATTATAATTAATTTCATCATTCTTTGTTTTATAATCATTTATATTTGATTCACTTTTAGTATTAATATTTTCATTATTATTAATTGTAATTTCAATATTGTTCTTATTTTTATTTCTTTTATTATTATTTGTTCCATTAATAAATTGTTCATTTAACATTGTATTATTAGTTTCTTTAATATTTTTAGAATTAATACCATTTTCATTTTCTTCTAAACTATCTTCTTCTTCTTCTTCATCTTCAAATGACCCCGAATCAAATTCATTTGAATTATTTTCTAAAGAACTTTCACTTTTTAAAGTATATCCTTTTTTTTCTGTTTGTGCTTTTGTTTTTAATAAAAATTCTTCTTCATCAAAGGATAAATTTGAACTTATTTCTGTCATTAATGAATGCTCTAAAGATTTTTGATGATTTGTAACAATTGATGTGAATTGTTTTTTTCTTTTATTAAATTGAATAATAAATTTTGGAACAATTATTTCATATTCTAATTCAATATTTTCATTTATTTCTATATTATTATTATTTACACGATTATTATTATTATTATTAACATTAACGTTATTAATAATACTTTTTTTTTTTTTATTATTTTTTTATCATTTTTTTTAGTTTCTGGAGAAATTGAAATAATTGAATCTCTAAAATCACTTTTATTAATATTAAATGAAGTTGAAACTTCTAATTTTTTTCTATTTCCCTTCATAAATACTTTATAAAAATGAATAAAATTTTTACATAACATATAAAAAGGAATTTCATGTTCATCAAAGAATTTCTGATTATTTATTTGGATTTTTTCTCTTAATCTTTTACTCATTCCTTGAATAATAAAATTATGATCAATTAATATTAAATCATAAGTTTTTTCAGGAATTAACATTCCAATAAAGTATAAATTTTTATTTAAAATAGGAAATATTTTTATCTTTAATTTAACTAAAATTAAAGAATTATTTTTATCTTTAATAAAAGATATATTTCCTTTTTTATCAATAAGTTTTTTTTCTCCTATTTTAATATATTTTTTCATATAATCATTATGTTCTTTAGCAAAAACATTTGGCATTAACATTGAAATATTCATTCCTCTTAATTCATTGATAGAGTATTTAAAATTATTTTCAAATTCATGATTAATTGTTTCAATTAAACCTTCTTTTCCTTTATCTCCATTTATTATAATTATTCCACTTTCTTTTCTAAACATTAAATTATATAAATTATTTTGAAAATTACCAGAAATATTTTCAAATTTTCTTGAAATTTCATCTAATTCTCTTTTTAAAAAGGAATCATCATTTACTTGTTCTACATAATCTAAATAAAAATAAAAGACTTCATTTATTCCTGAATAAATTGAATATAATTTTTGCCATAATTTTTCTACTTTGTTTTTACATATTTTTATTTTTTCTGTTATTCCAAAGACATAATTAAAATCAATTGGTTCTTCATTTTCACTTTTAGAATAAATTTTCCAGAAATTAATAGTTAATTCTATATCTTTAAATATTTCTTCAATGAATTGTTCTTTTAAATGTTCATACTTAAAAAAATATGAAAAGTTTAATTCTTCTAAATTATCTACATACTCTTTTTTTCCTTTTAACTTTTCCACTAATTTTTCACTAATTGCAAATTTTAATCTTTCAAAAGCATATTTTTCCATTGTTCTCATTTTTAAATTTTTAGCTCTTTCAAATAAATAAATACTTTGACAAATATTTCCAGTAACAATTAAATGAAAATATGAAAAATTTAATAATATTTCAATTTTAAATGAACTATATTTTATTAAGAATTCCATTAAATTTACTATGAAACTATTTAAAAAGACTTTATCCTTTAAAAAAGGTAAAGTTCTATCTGACCATTCATTTAAATTTGGAATGTATAATTTTTCCTTTGTTTTTGTTATACAATTTGGAATTGGACATTCTATAATATGTAATTGAATAATTCCTATTAAGAGTGTTTTATCTTTAACATTTGATAAATCAGAATATATTTTTGTTATTAAAGTTTTAACATAATATAATAAAAAATAATTATTTTTTATTTTGTGGAAAGGCGTTAAGTAAAAAAGCTTTTTTTGTAGTTTTTTTTTTATTTTATCGTAAATAAACATTATTAAAAAAAGAGTAAAAATATAAAAAAGTCCTTTTTCAGAAATATTAACATAATAAAAAATTATACAATATATAGAAGTCCAAATATAAATTAAATGAAATGCTCCACAAATATAATTTGTAATATTATCATAATAAACAATATGTTTATAATAATAAATATATAAAAAAACACTACATACAAAAGTGATAAAAAGAAAGAATATATTTGTTAAATGTGATATTAAACTATGAGTCAAAGAAAAAATAATATTATTCATTATTAAATATTGTTGATAATAAGTTAATAATTGAGAATAATAATTTCCTGATAAAAAGAAGATATCTCTATAATAATTTTGAATAAAAAAAGTAAAGGTAATATTATATATTATAGCTATTGTTGCAATAATGAATATTAAATTATGTTCTTTAATTTCGCATTTATAATCATTTATGAACTCATTATATTCTTTTCCAAAACATAAAAAAGTAGTATAAATATCTAAGAATATATTAAATAAAATATAATATGAAATTTTTATTAGAAAATTTTCTGTGACCATGAATTTATTATATATTGAATTTCTATTTGTTTTATATATTAATATTAAAAGATATAAAGTGTGAAAAAATAAATATAAAGTAATTATTATTATTGAAATTTCAAAATAGTTTTTATTAGAAGTAAAAAATCTTCGAAATCTAAAAATTTTTTCTATATAATTTAAAATTTTATCAGATTTTGATTCTTCTGGTTTAAATACTCCGATATTATTTGAAAAAAAACCTGATATTATTTGAATATAAAACCATAAAAAAAATATTAGACTTTCTATTCTTGAAGATGATTGGTTTTTTATTAATAAATTAAATAAATAATTAAATCTTTCTTTAAAGCTTAATGAATTATTTGAAAATAATGTTATTTCATCTGACATTTTTTCAATTTGATTTATTTATTTAGAAAAGCAATTTAAAAATATTATAAAGAAATTTAAGCGAATAAAAAATAATTTGTGTTTTATTTAAATATTATTTAAAAGTTAAAATTATTCATATAACTCTTAGTTTAAATTGTCTATTTTTATTTAATTAAAAAAATTATTATAAACCAATTTTATTTCAATTAAAACCAAATAAAAAATAATAATGATAAATAAAAAAAATGATGAAGAGGAAACAATTCATCTTTTTTATTTTAATAAAGAAAATGAAAGTGAAAACTTTGAAAAAAGACTAAAAAAAAACAATTTAAAAAATAAAGATAATAATATAGATTTATCAGAAATTCCAAAATATGAACTTTCTAAAACAAATATAAATAGTTCAAAAAGAAAACTAAATAATTCTCATTCTCCGCCAAAAAAAAAAAGAATAAAAAGTCTAAAACCTCAATTCGATAATTATGATATTCAAAAATTAAAATATTCACTTATTAAAGATTATACTTCTTTAAAAATAGATAAAGAAGAAAAATTTTTAGATAGAATGAGATTTGATATTTATAAAAGGCAAACTCAAAATGAAAGAATAGATAAAATGATTGAAGATAATAAAATAAAAATTAATGAAGAAAGAAGAATAAAAACTTTTAATAGATTAATTGAAGATGCTAATAGAAGAAATGAAAAAAAACATAATAAATTTAAAGAAAATAATATTTCGCCAAAAAAAAAAAAATATAATTATAATGAATGGAATAATATTTATCAAAAAAGATTTAAATCATATGAAGATAAATCAAAAAAGAAAATAGAAAAAAATAGAATTGAAGAATATGAGAAACAAAAAAAAAAAGAAGAAGATGAAATTAAAATGTGTAAAATTAAAAAAGCTTCTATAAAACATATTGAAGAAGCTTCTAAAAAAATGTATGAAGAATCAAAAAAAAATCAAATAAAAAAGTTACTTATTGATTTTGATAATGAACCAATGAACTTTAGAAAAAGTTTTAATGAAGTTAAATATCATTTTATTGATGATGATAATAATAAAGAAATAAATAATAATAAAAAATTAAATGGTAAAACAATTAAAATAATAAATAATAAAACAATAAATAATAAAACAATAAATAATAAAACAATAAAAGGAAATGATAATAATTTAAATTATCAAAATTATAATTATTCTCATGAAAATTTATTTGATAAAAACAATAATAAAAATAATCTTTTTAATAATAATTTAAGTGAAAAATATTCTCCTAAATATATTAGTAAAATAAATTATGAAACAATTGGAAATGAATCTGATATAAAAAATAACGTTGAAATTAAATTAAAATCATATTCTAAAGGAAAAAATAGTAGTTTTAGAAATTATTACGGAATAAAAAATTCTTTTGGAAAAGAAAATTTCCCTTGTACAGAATTAAACGAAGCTTCAAAAATTGTGAATCAATTTTTCTTAAAAAAATAATATAAATTAATTTAAAGTTATTAATTTTTTAAATTTATCAAAAAAAAAAGGAAATAATTATAATTACTTTTAACTTAAAAAACAATAAAATTATTTATTTATTTAAAAATCTATTTATTTAATAAATTATTTAATCAGTTTAAAAATAAAGAAAAATATGCAAAAAAATAAAAGTAATCAAAATAACAATATTTCAACATCAAAAAGAATGATTTCAAATTTTGCAGGACAAGCAACTAATGGAATTCAAAATAATAAAGTTTTATTAAATTTAATAAGTCATAATAAAAAACAAATATCAAGAAATAAAAATATTTTATTCAAATATTCTCAAAGTCAAGAAACTCCTTCTCAAATGGCAAAATCATTATATGTAGAATTGAAAAAAGAAAACCAATTAATTCAAGAAAATAATTTAAAACTTATAAAAGAAATTCAAAAATTAAAAGAAAAAGTAAAATATAAATTAATTAAATTATTTAATATAGAAATTATTATTATTAGATAAAATAAGTGATGAAAATCATTTAAATCAAGAATATGAAAAGTTAAAAGAAAATAAATTTTTAATTGAAAATGCAATAGAAGAAAAAAATTCTATTATAACAAGATTAAATTCAGATTTAAAACAAATAATAAAATATCCTCTTTTTAGAGAACAAAAAAGAGAAAAATATATAATTAATAACAATGAAATAGATGAAGAATTATTAGATGATTTAGATTATTATCAAGATATATTATTAAGTAAATCAAAAGGTTATAATAAATATTCCAATAAATCAAAACAATTATTAGAAACTTTAACAAATTATAAAATGCTAATTACAAATAACTTATCTTTAAAAGATAATCAATTAAAAACAATTAATTCAAATGAAAATATTGATTCAATTATTATTAATAATAATAATAATAGTAATTTCAATAATTATAAAAATAATATTATAATGAATAATAATTTAAATAGATTAGATACAACTGAAAGTTTTTTCGATGATTTAAATTCTGATTCTGAAGATGATGTGATTTTTATTGATAAAATAATAGATAATAATCAAATTAAAAATAATAAAAAAAAAATAATTATTCCTCCAATTGATTTAAAACAAATAGAATATAATAAAAGGAAATTTAAAAAAAAAGAAGATGAAGAAATTAGTTTAACAAGAAGTAGAAATGATGATGATTCCTTAGTTGAAAGTAAAATTAAAAGAATAAAACAAAAAATTAAAAATTTTAAAAGAAGAGTAAAAACTAAATTAGAAAAAATAAAAAAATACGAACAGAGAATTCCAGAAATGGAAACTTACTTTAGAAATAAAGGAATAATTTATAAAGAAGATTTAATGAAAAGAACAGAATTAAAAAGTGAAAGAATAAGTTTATCAAAAATTGTAGAAGAATAAAAAATAAAAACAAACAAAATTATTATTTATTCTTTATAAATTTATTATATAATTATTTTATTATTTACTTTAAATTTAAAAAAAAAATGTGTAAAAAATTTCTTTCTATGAAATTATTAATCAAAAATGCTATAAATTCCTATTAAATACAAAATAAAAAAAAAATTTTGATACATTGTCAAAAAATGAAATAGAATTATTTAATATAGATTAGATATTAGTAAAATTTGTGTAATTCAAAAAAATATTTCTTATCATAATATAGATTTAATGTCTTTTTATCCTCTTTTAAATGATTGAAAAAATTTATATAAATAAAAAAGAGAAAAAAAATTTAAAATAAAATTACATTTATGGTTTTATATTACTATAATTTGTTTTATGTTAAAATTAAAAAAAAATATTCATAGTTTTTATTCATCTTCAAATAAAATGAAATTAATATTACATTAAAAATTTTTCTCAAGAATGAATAAAAAAGACTTATTTAATAAATAATTTGAATAAAAATATTAACATTTAAAATATAATTATAATACTATTATACTAAATTTTTTTTATCAAAATAATAGATTACTAAATATTAAAATAAAAAAATTGAAATTTAATTTAAATCCAAACTCAAAAAAACAAAAATAAATCTTAAAAAAATAAATTAAATTTAAATAAAAAAAATGGATAAAGAAGAATTAATAAACTTATGTAAAGTAAATGATTTAATCGAAAATTATTCCGAAAATTTAAAATGTTTAGAAAAACTATCAAAAATAAAATTTGAAATCCAAGTTGATGACTTAGATCATTTTACAAAATGTTTTAAAAGTTATATAGGACAAAAGAGAGGACAATATAGAAAATTAATAGCATTAATAACTAAAGATAGTTTAGTAGATAATAAAGAAAATTCAGATTTATTAGAAATGCTACGTCAAAATTTATCAAAAGAAATAATAGAATTATGTGAAAGTGTAATAGAAATATGTAAAAATATAATGTCTAATAATAAAATAGTAAATAAAAAAATAAATTTATATTTTCATAAAACAATAGCAGATCATTATAGATATATTCATGAAATAACAGAAGAAGAAGAAATGAAAAACAAAGCTAAAGAAGAATATGAGTTAGCTTTAAAAATTTCTCAAGAAGGAAAATTCTTAGCTACTGATTTAATATATTTAACTTTTTATTTAAATTATTCTGTTTTTTTACATGATACTATGAGAGATAGAGAACAAGCCATTCAAGTTTCTAGAAATTGCCTTCATGGAGCTTTGAAAAATACTGAAGAAATTGTTGATAATTATCAAAAAGATATTATCTTAATTTGCCAAATGGTTAAAGATAATATATCACTTTGGAAAAATGAGAAAAAATAATTTTTTTTAAAAGATATTTTATTTCTTTTATAATCTTAATAAATAATAAAGATTTTTTTCCAAATTTTTTTATATATAATTTGTTTTCATTTATAATTTACATTATAATTTCCAAAATATTGGATTCTTAAATTCTCTAAATATTATTTTTTTAAGTTAAATAAGATAATGAAATTCCAAAAGCTTCTATTGGAGAAAGAGGAGATGAAAAATCCATAATAAAAGCATTTTCTTTTATTTTTCCACATTCTAAAATTACTTTATTCTTTTTATTTAAAACTTCAATTAATCTAAAATTTTTATTTGAAGATATTGTAATTCTTGAAGAAAATTTATTCAAATATTTTCTTTTTATTAAATCATATTCTGGTTCTTCTGTTTTATATAATTTAATACCTTTTTCTAATTTACTTAATTTATCCTTTTTATCTATATCTATATTAAATAAATTATTATTTTCATAAGTTACTTCTGGTAAATAAATAAATCCTTTTTTAAAATTATTTTCATTTTTTATTTTAACTTGTAATAAATATCTTCTTAAATTATTTAAATTATTTGTTTTTCCATTTAAATTTTCTTTAGGACTTTTACCATTATCATACATAATATATTCATTTCTAAATAAAGAAGAATTTATTTGACCAATTTTATTATTTCCTTCATGATCAGAAGCAATAATATAATTAACTCTTAATTTATTATTTATTTTATGAGCACTGAAAAGAAAATGTTCAGTATTTGAAGAATAAACATAATAATTATTTGATCTTAATAATATATTACAATGTAAATTTTGATTTTTTTCAAATCTTTCAAAAAGAAATCTTATTCTATCGTTTTCTGAGAAATTATATAATGAAAGACTCTTTTTATTTAAATAATATTTATAAATTAGATTTGATATATTTTGATTATTATTTAAGTAATTAGAATTTAACTTAACATTTTCACTTTCTGAATATTTTGTAATATAATTATTTTTTATATTAAAATCGTTATTGTTTTTTATATTTCCTCGATTATTTATTTTTTCAATTTCTAAATCAAAAATACCTTCTTCATTATCTTTTAATTTCATTGTATTAATCTCTTCCATTGTTTATTTTTAGTCAAAAATTTAAAAAAAAATTTATTTAATATAAACTTTATATAATCAATAAATTTAACCAAAAATAAACATGAAAAAAAACTATTTTACTTTCTTTATCATTTATTTATATAAAAAATGAATTTATATTTAAGGGAATAATAAACAAATGAAAAAAAGAACATTACTATCTTTATTAATACATTTATGATTATTAAAAATTGAGAAAAATGTTATTTTCCTTCTTTGATTTATTTTCTTATTAAAAACAAAAATAATTCAATTAAAAATTTAAAATATAATTTTTAATATCATAATGTTTTTCATTTCAAAAAAAACAAAATAATATTTCACGTTCATATAAATAAAATAAATAAACATTAGATTTTCAAATAAATAACAATTTAATATATAAATTATAAGGTCTTTTTTTCTTTATAATTTGATGTTCTTAAAGTTAATTTAAATAATTAATTAATTATTAAAAATATATTTTTTTTTATTCCAAAAAATGGAAAAGAAACAAGGATTAAATATAAAAACAACATTTAATATATTATCAAACGGATTAAATTTTAATCAAAAGAAGAAACTATTTAAAGAAAAAGAAAAAGAAGAAAAGCAATTAGAAGAAAAAAATACAAATGAAACTTTTCCAGATTATACAAAAGAAAAAAATCAAATAAAAAAAATCCAAAAAAAAATAATAGAAATAACTAAATCAACAAATATAACACAAGAGAAAAAAGAAAAGGAAATAAAAGAATTAAAAGAAACCTTAAAAACATTAAAAAATAATTTATATGAAAAATTAAATTTAATATCATCATCTTACGATGAAATAAATCCTTTAGTTTCTTTTAAAGAAATTCAAAAAGAATGTAAATTAAGATTAATTTTTCCTGAAATAATAGAAAAAAAATATAAATATAAAAATCCATCTCCAATTCAAAGTATAGTAATTCCTTTATTAATTAAAAAAAAAAATATTATTGCTTCAAGTGAAACAGGCTCAGGAAAAACTTTTTCTTATTTAATTCCAATTATTCATAATTCTTTTTTAAACAAATTAAAAGAAAAACCAAATAAAATTATTATTATTTTACCTACTAAAGAATTAGCAAAGCAAATATTTAATGATACTCTTTTATTTAGTAAATATTATTGTGAAGGAAGTAAAGATGAAATTAAAGTTAAATATGTAAATAAAGGAATGATAATAAGTATTGAAAAAGAATATGAAAAATTTTTAGTTAATAATGATATTTTTATATCAACACCGAAAAATATTTTAAACTTAATTAACATATGCAATGATAATTTATTAAATAAATTATTATATGTTATCTTAGATGAAGCAGATAAATTTTTTGATAATGGATTTATAGAATTAATAGATGAAATATTAAGTAAAATATCAGATAAGAAAAATATAACAAAAGCTTTTTTCAGTGCAACAGTTTTAGAAAATATAGGAGAAATAATAACAAGTCATATATTTGATTCATTAAAAATATCAATAGGAAAAAATAATATTCCTGCTAAACACATTTATCAAGAATTTATTTATTGTACAAATGAAGAAGGTAAGTTAATAGGAATAAGAAATTTATTTAATGAAAAAATAGAATTTCCAATATTAATATTTGTAGAAGGAATAAATAAGTTAAAATCAATATATGAAAATATTAAATTTGAAACACCAAAAATTTCATATATTCATAGTAAAATGAGTAAAAAAGAAAGAGAAAATCAAATAGAAAAATTTAGAGAAGGAGAAACATGGATTTTATTATGTTCTGATTTATTATCAAGAGGAATTGATTTTAAAAATGTTAAGACTGTTATTAATTATGATTGTCCTTATAAACCAGTTAATTATATTCATAGAATTGGAAGAACTGGAAGAGCAGGTAAACAAGGAAGAGCTATTACTTTTATAATTGATAATGATGTTGGAAAATTAAAATATATTTCTAAAATGATTAATAATATGATTGAGAATAATTTAAAAAAAGGATATCAAGATGATGTTAAATGTCCTAAGTGGTTAATAAATTTATCTAAAAAAAAAGAATAAATTTTTTTAAGGTTTTTAATTTAAATATTAATATTATTTTTCAATATATAATTTATATATTTTTTTTTAAAGCTTTTTAAAATATTTTAAAAATGACTTATTCATAATATATTCTTTAAATTAAAGGATTAAAGTGATTATCTTTAATATTTTTTTTTTATTTTATTTTATATATATTTTTAAAATATTATTTTATATAATTTATTTAGGAATTTTTTGTTTTAATTCTCTTATTTCTTCTTTTAATAAATCTAATTGGATTTTATTTCTTTGAAGTTCCATTTTTTGTTCTTTATATTTTTTTTTATATTTTTCAAGAAGTTCATTTTCATTTCCACTTAAACTACTTAATTTACTTACATTATCATTAAAAATATTTTCACAAGATTTATTTTGAGAAATATTTTTATTTTTTTCATTTTTTAACTGTATAATTTCATTATCTTTATTTTTTATTTCTTGTTTTAATTGATTTAAAGTTAAAATTAAACCATTTTTATCTTCTTCATTTTGTTTATTTTTTTCATTTAAATTCTTATTCTCAATTATTAATTTTTCATTTACATTTTTTAAACCTTCAATTTCTAAATTTTCATTATTTAAATTATTTATCTCTTTTTCATCTATTTGTTTTAATAATTTTTGATTTTCATTTAAAGCATTTTGATAAAGATTAAAGTTTAATTCATTTTCTTTTTTAATTTTTTCAAAGTCTTGTGTATTTTTTTTAAATAATATTATTTGCTTTTGTTGAGAAGTATTTTCTTCTTCTAAATTTTTATTTTTTTCTTTTAACTCTAATATTTCATTTTGTAAAGACAAATTTTCTTGGTTTAAATTTTCATTTTCTTTTAATTTCTCAGATAATAAATTATTATTTGTTGTTTCATTTTTATTTAATTGTATTAAATAATCATTTTTTTCTTCTTTTAATTTTAAAACTTCATTTTCTTTTTTTGTTAATTTATCTTCTAAACTTTTAATTAATTCATTTTTTTCTTTTAAATTATTTTCTAAATTTATATTATTATCATCATTAGTTTTAGTTAATTTTAAAATATCATTTTCATTTTTAATATTATTAATTTCTTTTTTATTATTAGAAATTTCATCTTTTAATTTATTTATTTCATTATTTTTTGAATTAACACTTTCTTCTAATTTTTTTATTTTATTTTCTAAATCATTTATATTATTATCATAATTTTTTTTAAGAGTTTCAAATTGTTCATTTGATTTATTATATTCTAATATTTTTTCTTGTAAATTATTCTTTAATTTATTAACTTCTTTTTTTAATAAATTATTATCTTCTTTTTCTTTTTCAATTTGATTGTTATTTAAATTTTCTTTTAAAGTATTTAACTCTTTATCTTTGTTTAAATTTAAACTTTTTAATTCTTTTATTTTTTTTTCATATTCTTTTATTAAGTTTTCTTTTTCATTTTCTAAATATTTATTCTTTTCAAAAACAATATTTTTAAGAGTTTTTAAATTTTCAAATTCTGAATTTATTCCATTTAATTTATTTGAAATATCGTTTTTTTCTTGTAAAATTTTTTCTATTTCTTTATTTTGATTTGATAATACATTTTCATATTTTTCTTTTTCATTTTCTTTTTCTTTACTAATTTTTTCTTTTTCTTTTTTAATTTCTTTTAATTCATTTTGTAAATTTTTTTTTTTTTTTTTTTCTTCTTTTTTTTTTTTTTTTTTTTTTTATTTTTTTTTTTTTTCTTCTTTT
>JAEEGK010014499.1_pt1 | contig 17606 bp, 3 predicted proteins | sample 8958771 | NCBI WGS metagenome assembly JAEEGK01 (sample SAMN16246547, study PRJNA631951) | gut metagenome | biome: gut microbiome; feature: rumen; material: SC-attached | host: Bos | place: Iran: Karaj | collected 2018-10
CTTCTTTAAATTTATCTAATTTTAATACTAATAATGTTACTGATATGAGTTGGATGTTTTCTAATTGTTCTTCCATAAAATCTTTAGATTTATCTAATTTTGTTACAAATAATATTAAAAAAATGAATGAAATGTTTTCTGAATGTAATTCATTAGTATCTTTAAATTTATCAAATTTTAATACTGAAAATGTAATTGATATGAGTGATATATTCTCTGGTTGTACTTCTTTAAAATCTTTAGATTTATCTAATTTTAATACTAATAAAGTTACCAATATGAAAGGAATGTTTTCTAAATGTTCTTCTTTAACTTCTTTAGATTTATCTAATTTTAAAACTGAAAATGTTATTGATATGAATAATATGTTTTCTAATTGTTCTTCTTTAACTTCTTTAAATATATCTAATTTTAAAACTGATAATTTAAAAAATATGAATGGAATGTTCTATAATTGTTCTTCTTTAACTTCTTTAGATTTATCTAATTTTAAAACTGATAATGTTGTTGATATGGAATGGATGTTTTCAGAATGTTCTTCTTTAACTACTTTAAATTTATCTAAATTCAATACAAAGAATGTTACTAATATGAATAGAATGTTCTATAAATGTTGTTCTTTAACTTCTTTAAATTTATCTAATTTCAATACTTATAATGTTACTGTTATGAGTTATATGTTCTCTGATTGTAGTTCTTTAATTAATTTAGATTTATCAAAATTTAATACTAATAAAGTTACTGTTATGAGTTATATGTTCTTTAATTGTCGTTCATTAATTAATTTAGAATTATCAAATTTTAATGCTGATAATGTTGATGATATGAGTTATATGTTTTGTAATTGTTCTTCATTAAAAACATTGGATTTAACAAATTTTACAATTATTAATTACCCTTTTACTTATAAAACATTCTATGGAGTAAATAAAAATTGTCAATTATTATCATATGATAAAAAAATATTATCAAGATTTTCAGATTTTGTTTGTCAAAAGAAGAATAATAATGTTTGAAATTTTGCTTTAATTAAATAAAATAATAATAAAAAATAAAAAAGCAATTTTATTATAATTTTTTAAATTATTTTAAATTAGAATTTAATTTTAAATAATAACTTTGTTTTTTAAATAAAAAATAAAAAATTTTAGTTATAATTGAGAAATAGTTCTTTTCATTCTAATTTTTTCTTCCATTTCATCATCAGAAATTCCTTCAATTTCATTTTCTATTTCTTTAACTTCATGTTTTCCAATTTCTCTCATTTCAATTCCTCTTTGTTTTTGTAATATTCTTTTATAAGAAAATAATTTAGAAGGAACAAAAATAATAAGAAAAACTGGAATTAAATGACATAAATTTGAAAATACAATTAATTGGTTTAAATTAGTAAAATTATTTCTAGTAATCCCAAAAAATTTTTGCAAAAAACTTCCAGAATAAATTCCAAAAAGAGTTCCTGTATTAATAAAACCAATAAAAATTGCATAAATAGTTCCTTCTAAATTTTTTGGAGTTAATTTTGCAGCTAAATCTATTCCAGGTATACTAGAAATTATTGTTAAAGGAGTTGTTGTTGAAGAAATAATTAAATAAAAATAAAAATTTGAAATATATTCTTTATTTAATTGATTTACTAAAATATAATTCAATTCTAATGATAAAAATAAAAGAAATTTAAAGATAATTATTAATATTTTAAATGAATATTTTGATAAATAATTTTTGTAAAATATTAATATTAAAACATTTGAAATTACACCAAAAATATGTCCAATTCCAAATTCATGTGGAGTTAATTTTAAAATATTACTATAATAATAAAAAATTGGTTCATTATAAACTGGACTTGCAACAACTAAGATAACAAAAAATAAAGGGATTAATATTTTTATTTCACAAAAATATTCAATTATTTGTTTAAATGTACTTTTATTTTCTTTTTCTTCTTTAGTTACATCAGCTTTTAAATATTTATATTCATCATATTTATCATTATTTTCATCATCATGATATATTTTTTCATAATATAAAATCCAACTTAAAAACATAAAAATTGAATTAAAAGCACAAACATAATAAACAGATTGAATTGAATAATATTGAATAAGATATCCTTTTAAATAAGAAGCAATTAACATTCCAATATTTTTAACAACAAAATATAATTGCATAACACCATGAGATTTTTTATCTTTTGTACTTTCATCAATACAAATTACTTGTCCTATAACTGTTGTAAAACTTACACTTGAATGAATTATAAAAATACAAATTATTAAAGGATAAAAATTTGTAATTTTAAAAATTAAAATTAACCATAAAATTAAATGTATTAATGCACAAATTAAAATATAAATTTTTCTATGATATCCATATATTGGTAGTAAATCTGTTATTAAACCAAAAATTGGTTTTATTACATATGGAATTTTCATAAATGCATTTATTTTCGATAAAATTGAAGGCTCGATTTGAAGAACATCTTTCATATGATAATTCATTGCTAATTCTGATAAAGAAATTAACCCTGAATTGAAACTTAATAAATAATATGATATTTTATTTCTTTTTAAAGATTTATTTTCCATTTATTTTTAATAAATAAATATTTTAAAAAAATTATTCATCTATTTTATTGTTATTAAAATCATTCTTTTTATTTATTTTCATATTTATAATTATTTAGTTAATTTTTTCTCTTTTAATTTATTATTGATTAAAAATTTAATTTTTTTTTATTTCAATTTCCATAATTCAATTTTTTAAATTAAAATATTTTTATTATTAATTAAATAAAAAATGTTTTTATATATTTATCAATATAAGATTAGAGGGATGAAAAGATAGAAAATAATTATTTAAAATAGCTTAAAAAATGAAATAAAATATATAACAAAAAAATTAAACAAAAAAATTAAAAATAACAGTAAAATTTTTATCAAAAAATAAATATTAAAAAAAAAAATATAAATTTGATTTTTTTTATAAATAAAAAATAAATTTAATTTAAAAAAAAATATTAATAATAATAATATTTTTAATAAATTTATAATTAATTAAATTTTATTTATAATTTTACATTTTTTTATTTATTTAACAACAACATCGAAAAGTTCTAAAATTAAACAAAAAATTAAAAATTTTTTTAATTTTTTCATTTTTTCTTTTTTTATAAAAAACGCAAATTAAAAAAATAATAAAACTTTCATAAAATAAAAAATCAATAAAAATTCCAACAAAAAATGTTAAAATAAACGTATTAACATTAAAATATAAAATCGAACAATAATTTAATAAAAAATAAAAACAAATTATTAAAATTAAAATAAATAAAATCAAACCAAAAATAAATTTTTTTCTTTGATTTTTTTTAATTTCTTTCCAAATTTCAATTAATTTCATTTGTTGATTAGATTCTAATGTTTTAAACAATAATTTTTTTTCATTCGAACTGATTTTAAAAAACGGAATTAAAAATAAAATTAAAATATTACTAATAAAAACAACAAAAATTTGTAAAATAAAAATTTTCACAATTTTCTTATTAAAAAATTTAAAATCTTCAACAAAAGAAAAAGAAAAAATTAATAAAATCAATTGAATTATTAAATAAATAAACAAACAAAAAATTTTTTTATTTCGCGGATTTAAAGTTGATGTTAAATAAAAAGGAACAAAATAAATTTGACGATATTTAAATAATAAAATAAAAAATTCACAAAATGAATAATTTTTTTTTTCTAAATCTTCAATTAAATTTGTAATATGAACATTTTCTTCTTTTTCATTAATAAATAAAACTTTTTTAAATTGATCATTTAAGCCAAAATTTCCATTTTTCGCATAAATTTTTTTTGTTTTTAAAGCAATTCCTGATTTAATTTTTGTATTTTTTGAAAAAAAATCATTTTTCTTTTCTAAATCATTTGATTCATAACTATTTTCATAATCATCTGATTTTTTTTCAAATTCACTAAAATTTAAATCACTTATTTTTCTATTATAATATTTTTCTTCTTCTTCGTTTCTAATTCGTAATCGTTTAATTCGAGAATCTTCTGAAAAATTATTATTCGAAGGTTCTTTTTCAGGTTCAATATAATTTCCATTTTCATCGTAATTTTTATTATCAAATTCCTCTTCTTTAAAGTAATAACGTTTATCTAAATCTAAAGAAAAATCTGGTTCGTAATCTTTAATTCGATATTTAAAAGGAGAAGTTTTATTATTATTATTATTATTATTAATATTATTATTATTATCATTATTATTATCATTATTATTATTATTATTATTTTTTGATTTTTTTGGTGGATTTGAAAAAGTTGTTTTTGTTTGTTTTAAATTATTATTATTAATTTCATTATTTAAATTTTCTGAACTCGAAGAAGAAAATTTATCATATTGATTTTTTTTATATATTTTTATATTTTTTTTCTTATTATTTATATTCAAATCTTTTTCCATTTTTTCTTGATTTTTCATTTTATCTATTTTATTAAATTCATTATTAATAATATTTTCATCAATTTCTTTATTAATTTTTATAGAAAATAATCTATTTTCTTTAATAATTTCTTTTTTAATATTTTCCAACAAATTTTTTTCTTTCATTAATTGTTCATCTTTTTTTTCTAATAATTTCAAACAAACAACAAAAATTATTATTAGCAAATAAAATAAAATCAAACCAAAATTAAAATAATTTTTTATTCCTTTTAAAACATACCAACATTTCAACCAAAAAAATTTTCCATCTTCATTAAATTTTTCATTAGAATCTTTAATAATAATATTAAATAAACCAAAATGAGAAGAAGAACATTTAAAAAAATAATCATCTGTAATATTAACATTTTTATAAATCGCTTTTATTTCATTTGAATAATTATAATAAACACAAAAAACATTCAATTTAGGTAAAAATTCATTTATTCTTTCTTCTCTTGTTTTTTTTAATACACTTCCATTGTTTTTATAAACATAAACTGGATAAGTAAAATATGTGTCTTCGTTTTTGATTGTTAAATGTTTGTTTATAAATTGTTTGTTATTTTTTAAATAATAAAAATTAGTTTCGTTGTAAATATTAATTGGAAAATAAATATCAATTTTTTCTTTGCAATTTATAATTTCTATTAAATCACCATTTAAATCTAAAAAATAAATGTCATTTAAAAAAGAAGCTGAATTTAAATAGTCGTTTTTATATGCGAAAGGATTGTATTTATATTCTATTAAAATTAAATAAATATTCGAATTCGTTTTAAAAATTTCTGAATTGCAATTTAAAGCATCAAAATATGTTTCATAAAAACCATGATCAAAATAACGATTTTTAAATAATAAATTTAAAAAATACGATTTATATTCGAAATTATTTGATATGTTTTTTATTTCGATATTATAACTTTCAAAATATAAACTAATATCATTTTTATCATATAAAACATAATTTTTTATAAAAGTTTTTATATATTTCATAATTTTTAATGAATGTTCTTTAAATTCATTTTTTTGCTCTGAATTTAAAGAATTATTAATAATTTCATTCAAAAATCTTTTTTCATTTAATGTATTAAAAACTCGAAAATAATTAATTTCATTATAAAAAACATTCAAAATTTCTCCAAAAATTTCAAAAATTTCTTTGAATTTATCATTCAAAATCGAAGAATATTTTTCAATAACAAAATCAATAAAATCATAAAAATTTTTAATTAAAATATTATTAAATTCTGAGAATTTCAAACATGATTTAATTAAAAATAAAACATAATCAATTAAATTCGAATTAAAATCATCCGAATTCAAACTATTTAAATTATTATTATTAGTAAAATAATTCCAAAATAATAAATGTAAATCTTGTAAATAATTTTTATTTTCTTCAGTCAAATGACAATTAAATCCAGTGTATTTTTCATAGCAAAAACATGTTTGTTTTCTTACAACAATAAAACAATCGCCTTGAAATGAACAAAAACTTTCATTGCAAATTGGATTTTCAATTGAAATATTTGAAATAAAACTTTCATTTTTTTCGTTTTTATTAAAATTCAAAAATGTATGTGTTGAATTTATTTTATTTTCATTAATATCATAAATATCAACTAAAGATTTTAATATAAATAATCTATTCATTATTTCTGTATGAGTGAATAAATATTTTGATGATAAATCATTTGAATTTACTGATAAATTTATTATAAAATTTGATATGAAATTTTTATAAAAAATGTCATTATTTTTTGAATAATATTTTATTATTATAGGACAAAATCCAATGAAAATATTTGAATTTTCATCAATTGCTGTTAAATAAATATTAATTTGCGTATCATTAAAATCTAAATTCGTAAATTTTTCTAATAAATATTCACTATTTTTTAAATTTTGAGAATCATATTTTAAATAATTCGTTTCTATTTCATCAAAAGTTTTATTAGCATTTTCACTTATATAATATTTATAAGTATAATTAAAATCACCTTTATTTAATAAATAATATTCTTTCAATAAAAAGTATGTTTTATTAAAATAACCAACATTAGGCAAACTTTCAACAAATAAACATAATTTTTCATTAATGTCTTTAAAATTAATTTCGTTATTATAATCAACTAAATTGTAACCTATTAAATTATTTTTCTTTTTTATTGAAGATGGTTGATTTCCTAAAGAATCTTCAATTTTTCCGTTTTTTTTATATTCAAAATTATAATAATTTAATAAAAATGGCACCCCATATTTTTTATAATAATTAATATCATATTTACATTCTGTCGGAAATTCTCTAACTGAATAAAAATTCCATAATCTAACTTCTCTAATAAAAAATATTCCATGAGAATTAATATCATTTTCTTCATTAGTAAAAATTAAATTCGTTTTTGAATCAATAAAATTCGAAAAATCAAAAAATTCCACATTATTATTTTCTAAATTTTGAACTTCTAATTCATTTAAATAAAACAATTTTTTATTAATATTCGTTGAACATATTATGTGATTCCATTTAAAATATTCATTACTATTTACATCACTTGTATAAAGTGATTCATTTGTATATAAAATAGGATAACAATCAACTTTTAAATGATTATTATCTAAATAACTTATAATTATTTTATTATGTTTTGACCATTCAACTGTTTGTTTTTTAAAATTTATATTATCTTTTTTATATTCATAAACATAATACCAAAATTCAATAGAATATTCATTAGTATTTGAATATTTAACATCATCGAATATTATTTCACTATATGTATTAAAATCTGGATAAGGAAGAACTTCACAAAATAATTGATTAGTAGACATATCTTTTCTAATCCAATAATTATCATTAAAATAACAAGCACAATTTAATTTACTTTCGCCTCCACAATAATAACAATCATCTATACAATCAACACATTCATTATCTTTATCATTATTATCTATCATTTTATCTATGTTTTTATTGCAATTATAATTTGACATATCATGTTGAATTAAATAATCTTTAGTACATGTTATAATATTTGATATATCATTTGAATCTGAGGTTAAAATGTTTGAATTAATACAATTATTTGAATTAGTACTATATAATTTTATGTTATATATTAAATATTTTTCATATGATTCATCATTTGAAACTATGCCATAAGGATTTAATATGAAATTTGAATAAAAACGTATATCCGAAATTGATGCACTTAAACCATATCCAAATGATATACTATCTATAAATATTCCTGGATCATTTATTTTAAAGGTATCTGATCTTGGAACTATTATGTTATTATATGAAAAGGAAAAAATATTTGGAAAATATGATGAAGTATCATTAAATTTTGTGTTGAAGTTACTAAATGATATAAATAACCATTTTCCTATTGTTTCATTGAAATTAGATAAACTATATAAATTAATATTATTATTGTAATTAATATATAAAATGTTGTCATTTGTATCATAACATAAATAAGTTGAATTTTGTTTTGAAATTTGTACAATTAATTTACAGAAATTTAAAATATTATTTTGAGTTTTATTATAATGAAATCCAAAAAATTTTATCCAAATTGTCACAGTTAAAGGATTATAATTTGATATATTAAAATTATTATTATCAACATTAATATCAATATTATTTAAAAGATTATTCGGAAATTGCATATAATATCCAGTCATTTTTCTACATTGTTTATTATAAAAAATATAATTTTCATTACATTCATAACAATTATATTTTGAAGAATCATAACATCTTTTACAATTATCAGCACATTTTTTATAAGAAACTTTCCCTGAAAAATTTTCTACATTCGTTACATAAAATCCACCATTTTTTTCACCCCAATCAAAATTTGAACTACTTAAATACAATAAAATAGTATCATTTAAATTATAAATCCAATTTCCATCTATAGAAAATTGTAATATATTTGAAGTAATATCTTTATTTAATTCATTATAAAAAGTATTTAAATCATTATTTATATTATTAAATTCATAATATATTATTTCACTTGTTGTATGATATTGAATTTTATTTAAAGCATATTCATTAATCATATGAATCGAAGTTAATAATGTATTATAAAATCTAATTTTCTTATAATAAGCAGAAGTCCATTTAATATTTAAATCCGTTCCAGTTAATAAAGGATCACATTTAAAATTTCCATTACAAAAGGCTAATGCTCTTAAATAATAATCATTATTATTATTTTCTTCTATATTTTTTGAATAATCAGGTTCTATATTAAAATTAACATAAACTTGAATTAAACGTTTATTTTTATTATATAAAATAACAACATGATTCCATTCATATAAAGAAATACTTTTTAATTTCACAGGTTCACTGTCAGAATAAATATCTTTATAATATATATCATATGTATTTTCGATTTGAACTAAAGCATGTGGATAGGTATATAAAACATATGTAAAAGAATTATAAATATCTTTATCGCAAAAAATATTTACAAAATCAAGCTTAAACCAAACTTCAATTGCATAAGATTGATTAAATGCGGTTATTTCTAAACTTTGGAAATTTTTGTATAAAGAATGAAAATTATAACAACTACTAAAATAAATTGCTGCATTTTTTTGCTCTTCTTTATTTAAACATTTAAATCCAACTCGAGAATAATCTGATTTACATTTTAAATTCGAATCATAATTTGTAATATATTGATTGCATGATTCAAAATTTTCATTACATATATAATTACATATACCCGAGGTTGTTATACCACCTGGTCCACGATTTAATGTTCCTGAATTTAAACATGTTGCTTCACATGTATTAGAAGAGATAATTAAGAAGTAATTATTTTTGCACTTTAAATTTTTACAATTATATGAGATTTCTGCATTAGCATCTAATGTTGAACATGTTTTTGTTTCACATTCTCCTGTTTGTTTATTATAATATTGATTATTATTACATAAATATACATAGCCATTTGAAGTTGGATTAATATTAGTGTTTTCTATAATTAAATTTACATTATTTTGTAACATAACATTATTTTCATTTTTATACAAATAATTAATTGGATATCCTTCTATATATGTTGAAAAATCTATTCCAAAAACTAAATAATCAACAAAATTAGTTGATGTCATTTTCATTCTTGAAATATCAAATTCAGGTGGTAAATAATCATTAAATAAATAAATATTTCGAATTGAAACAGATGAATCTACATTTAAAGCTGCATTTTGAATAATTAAATTTGTTTTAGATGAAAAAAATCTTTTAAAAGGATAATCTACTTTATAACCAGGAAAAGTATTTTCTTTATTTATATTTTTTTCTATTGCAGGATATAAATCATTTAAATTATCTGTACTTTTTAAATAATATAATTCATTATCCCAATTATAAGCACAACGTAAATAAACCCAAGTATTATCATAATTTTCAATATCTAAATTAAATGAATCTTTATTTAATACATATTTAGCCATATTTAAAACTTTCCTTCCTTTTAAACCATTTGTTGTATTTAAATAATCTTGAGGAAAACATAAATATGTTAAAGCTACTTTTGTATTATCATTTAATACTGAAATACTCATATGTCCTGTCCATATTATATTCACACCATATAAAAAATTTTCACTGTTTGATACTTTTATCCACATATCTATTGTATATCTACTTGTTGAACTTGGAAGAATATTTGAAATTGATATATCTTTAAATGCAACTAAATTTGGAATAGGGTCACAAGATAAATATTCTGAACAATATTCTCTATCTAAAAGCACTGCACGTTTTGTATTATAAGCAAATCCTGAATAAATTGTTGAAGAAGTTTTTGTTTTTTCAACTGTTGTAATTCTAATATTTTCTGAATATTTTGAGTAAATTGAAAAAGTATTATCTTCATTTAAAGTAGAATCAATTACTGCTTCAAGCCAATCTCTATTATATGTATTTTTTATTTCTTTGTTATAATATGGCTCATAATTAATATCTTTATTATATATTTTAAGTTGTCGTATAAAATAAAAACCAGAATATGAATTAAGTATATCATCATGAATTTTAAATATAATTGTTTTTTTTGTAAAACCACCACTACCAGCTTTAACAAATGGGCCATCAGAATCAATTTGTAGATATGTTTTGTAACTTGAATCATAATAAATTTTTAAATTTTGCCAACGATCTTTTGTATAATTTGTTATTTTGCTTGTTACTAAATAAACAAAAGAATTATCATTGAATTTAATATTAGTATCAAAAATTTCTAGGGTGAATAAATTTTTAGAGGAACTGCCGAGATTCCAATCTGGAGAAATAAAAAACCAAAAATTAAATGCCAAATTATAATCAAATAAATGAGGAAATGTAATTGTTATTTGAGAATATCTATCAAAATTAATGGCTGGTAAAGGCATACATTTTCCTCCTGAGTAAACAGTTGAATCCATTTCATAATTTCCAAAATAACTGTAATATCCTTCTAATGTACAAGCACAATCATTTTCTGATGTTGAATAACATAATTCTTTACAACTTTTATGGCAATTATATTTTTTGATGTCTCCATTTTCATTTAAATACAACATTTTTTTGTTATTTATATAATAATCTGGATTTAATTCATTTGAATAATCTTGAATGCATTTAATATTAACATCATTAGTTGAACAAGCTTCATTTTCTGGATTTATTAAATTAACAACTTCATAATTATAATATGAATTTGTTTCAAATGCATAAGCTCCAATCAATAATCCCTTATAATATTTAAATCTTGCTAAATATACATAAAAATTATCATTATCAATATAAATATTTGAAAAATCAATATCTTGAGTATTACTAGTTTCAAAAGAATAAACTTTAATATATTCATTATTAATAAGAAAATGAAATAGAGAAAGATCTCTTGAATCTCTTTTATTATATGAAAAAACAATTGAAAAATGAGTATATTTTCCCAATCTTTTACTATAATCATAAGATGCTATTGTTGAATAAGAACCAGAATTATAAATTTTAAAATACATATTCGCAGATGAATCAGAAATTTGAAAATTTAATCTAAATTTATTACAATATAAAAAAGGTATTTCATTTGATGTTTTCATTCCATATAATTTTAACCAAAAACTTATAGTAATTTTTTTTAATGTGAAATCAGTTAAAAAAACAAGAGGATTTGTTCTAACAATAGGATGAGGAAGAGATAAAACATAATATCCCTTAGTTGAAGTAGGATAACTTTCACAATTTGAATTTTTATAATAAGCTTCATCAGAATTACATATATTACATTCATCAGAAAAAGTATTTCCACTTCCATAGCACATACCACAACTACATGTAGCATCATTATAATTTGAATCAATATATTTATTAGATTCAGGTAAATCATCTGATATTCTATTAGGAATTTTTTGCATAATTCCTACATTATATTGAGCAATTGAATTATATGAAGTAATAATATCATAATTATCAGGTAATGTATTTGATAAAGTTGATTCAGTTGTTCCTTGATAAAAATATGTATGTTTATTTTGATCTAAATAAAAAAAACTAGATAAATATGTAAATGAATTATATAAATAAAAAGGATTATAAGCTATATTATTTATTTGAGAAAGATAGTTATTATATTCTTCAGTATGAGACATAGTATATATCATTGAATCATAAATATATGAATATGTATCTAAATTAAAGAATTTTATATTATCATAAAACCCATTTGTCCAATAAATATTACCTCCAGCAGGACAATAATTATCTAAATGACAAAAAACTATATAAGATAAGGAATTAGCATTAAATGAAATTTTATTTTGTTGATTTTCATTTAAATATAACGTTCCTTTATAAATATTATCTGAATATGAAACGGATATTGTAAATTTATTTAAATTGTATTTATTAAAAAATGGAATTATATTTTTTGAATTATAATTATTTTCATCTTCAACACCTAAATAAGTTAAATTGTAATTATGCCATATTCTAAATCCATCAGAATAGAAAATATAAATTTTTTGATTTTTATAATTTTGTCCATAAATTAATGCAGTATTTGTTTCGAACATAAAATTAAATGTTAATTTAAAATTTTTACATCCAGTATTTACAACATTTATATAAAAAGGAGGTAATCTATAAAAAGAATTATAATATAAACTTCCCCTAAAATGAGAAGAAGTATATTTTTCACAATTTGTACAAGTTTGTTTACTTGAATAATAACAATCTTCAAAAAACCTTCTTGCTTTATTATTGCAAGTAAATGTGTTAGATCTTACACATAAATCTGTATCACATGTTAATGAACATCTTCCTGCATTAGATATACTACCTGGAAGTAAATTATACCCATTTACACAATTTGAAACACATTGATTTTCATTATTTAAAATAGAATTTGTAGAAGAAGAAGATGAATAGCAAGAATAATAATAATTTCCATTGTATCTAAAATAATCACTTGTATCTGCATTTTCAATTTCATCTAAATCATCATTTTCAAATACATGGTTAGGATGCATTATTAATTGTAATCGATAGAGTTCTCGAGGAAAATTATATAATTCACTTTCTAAATATTTTCCATTAAATTCAAATTGTTTAGTTACAATTAAATTATTAGAATCATAATAATAATAAGGAAAAGAATATTTTCCTGAAGAATATATTAAATCATTAAAAGGAATTGCTAAAAGTAATTCAGGAAATTTTATATTTGAATCTTTAAAAATATTTTCAAAAGAATGATATTGAAATCCATTTGTATTTTGCACATTTGGAATATCTCCGTTTATAACATATAAATATTTTAGAATTAAATATAAATTAAAATTCTCATTTATAATTCTTACATTCATTTTATCATCATTTCTATAAAATCTTTTAAAATGAATTTCACTTTGAATATCTTTTTCTTTATAAATATATTCATTATCTATTCTTTGAGAAACTTTTTCAAAATATTCATTTGTTATTGGCTCAACATTATGTATTATAGCCATTTGTGCTTTAGTTGAATCAGATGAACTTTTATGTTGATTAAAATTAAATCTAAAATTCATCCATCTATTTAATTTTCTAATATCTTTTTTAATATACCAATTTTTAAAAGGAAAAGTTTCAATAATTTCCAAAAATTCTGTTTTTGTTTTATATTCATATAATTTTTTCTTATAATATGCTTCATGATACATTTCATACACAGTTAAATAAACAATATAGTAATTTATATTTGAAATACTGTCTTGCTCTAAAATAAAAGTAACAACAAAAAAATCATCTAAAATAATATGAAAAATATCTTCATAATTTTTATATTCAGGTTTATATAAAAACATCCAAAAAGATAAAGTTGCTGCTCCACTTTTAATAGGTGGTGAAAAAGGAAAAACTAATTTTTTAAAAGGTTGAAGATTAAAATATTCAGGTAAACAATATCCTGATTCTAAATTATTTAAATTATTATATTCTTTACAAAATCTTCCTGGAATTTTAATATTCTCATTTGTTAAATTTCTTGCTAATAAATTATCTTTAACACATATTTTACTTCCATTTGATTGTTGAACACATGTTGAATAAGGAGGACAAATATGTTCATTTGAATCACAATTTAAATTTTTATCAACAGAAACTGATAATTTTATTGCACTTATGTATAATTTAACATTAACTTTTACTGTAATTTTAAATTGATTTGAATTACATTTTATATATCTATATTTATCGTTTATGTAAAAAAAACTATCATAATTATCACCTGTATAAATTCTATAATTTCTTAAAAATATTTGATGCCAAGCATTTTCAGTTAAATATGCTCTGTTATATGATAATATACTTCCTTCAGTTGAGCATGAATCAATACAATTAAGAATAATATTACTTATAGATGCATTTGGTTTAACCCAAAAATAGTAATTAAAAGTTGTTGAATTTAATTTTAATAAATCAGAATTTAGATTAAAAAGTTTTAAATAATCCTGAATTTCATAACCTGTTAAAGTATGTAAATTTGCAGGGTCAAATAATTCTATTAATCCTTCTCCTTCTAAATAAAAATGATGAGAAATTAATGTTTTATGTTTTAAATTAAAACTATAACTATATCCATCATTATTCCAATTACCATCATCATTTCCTCCACCCGTTCCAATTTCATAATTTGAATAATAATATACTGATAATGCACATGAATTAATTCTAAATTTTGATAAAGAAATTGGAAAAAAAGGAATTCCTAATTTTTTATCAAAATAAATTTTATTTAATATTGAATTTGGTTGTAATCCAACAATAAAATATTCATTAACATTTAATGATCTGTCTAAATTATCGTATGTTAATTGATCTATTGTTGTTATAGATTCTGGATAACTACTAAATGTAACACAAATAGAATAAATGAAAAAATATAAAAATATTAATATTTTTAATATATACATCTTTATTAATTTATTTTTTTATAATTTTTTCAATTTAATTTGGAATATAAATTATTAATTAAATCAAAATAAAAAAATACTTTTATAAATTAAATTCAAAAAGTATATTAATAATTTAATTCAAATAAATGTTTATTATAAAAACAAAGAAAAAATTTATTTTTAATTAAATATTATTATTTAAATATACAACTAAATATTTTTAAATTTATTTAAATATAAGATTAAAATATTTTAAAAAGAATTTTTATCTAATAATCAATAAATAATATAAAATAAAAAATTTTTATTATGATATATTTCAAAAATTTTTATTTTCTTTATTAAATGATATATTATAAATTAAATATAAAAATATTTTATATATATTTATAATATAAAATCTACATTTCAAGTTTCTTAATCTAATTTTAATTCCTTTGGTTTTTCCCAAGTGAATTCATCTCTTCCAAAATGACCTCCCGAACTTGTTTTTAAAAATATTGGTTTTTTTAAATCTAATGCTTCAATAATTTTTCCAGGTCTCATATCAAAATTTTTAATAACAATTTCAGCTAATTGTTCATCTGTTCTATTATCTGTAGCAGTACCATACGAATCAACATAAACACTTAAAGGATGACTAATACCAATTGAATAACTAATTTGAACTAAGCAACGTTTACATAATTTTTGTTTAACTAAAGATTTAGCAATCCATCTTGCCATATATGCTCCAGATCTATCTACTTTAGAACAATCCTTTCCTGAAAAACAACCACCTCCATGAGCACCCCATCCACCATATGTATCAACTATAATTTTTCTTCCTGTTAGACCTGCATCACCTTCTGGACCACCTATAATAAATTTTCCAGAAGGATTGATATAATATTTAGTTTTATCATCTAACATTTCTTTACATCCTAATTCAGTAAATAAAGGTATAATAACTTTTTCTTTTATATCTTTTTCTATATCTTCATTTTTAACATCTGCATCATGTTGGGCACTAATTAATATATTCTCTACTCGGATAGGTATTACAGCTCCATTTTCTTTTTTATATTCAACTGTTACTTGTGTTTTTCCATCTGGTCTTAAATATGTAATTGTTTTGTTTTTTCTAACTTCTGTTAATTTAGTTGCTAATTTAGTAGCAATTAAATGACTAAATGGCATACATTCTTTAGTTTCATCTGAGGCATACCCAAACATTATACCTTGATCTCCTGCACCTATATCTTCTAATTTTTTATTTTCATGAACTGCTTGTCCTATTTCAACTGATTGTTTTGTTATTTTGATTAATATATCACATGTCTCATAATTAATTCCTTTATTTTCGTTATCATATCCTATATCTTTAAGTCTCTTTCTAACTATATCATCATATTTTATTTCAACATTTTCTTTTGTTGTTATTTCTCCTGCCAATAAAATCATATTTGATTTAGCAACACTTTCAATTGCTACTTTTGATTCAGGGTCTAACTCCAAACAAGCATCTAATATACTATCACTTATAGAGTCACATATTTTATCAGGGTGTCCTTCTGTTACACTTTCAGAAGTAAAATAAAAATGACCTGGAGGCAATTTTTTAAGTTCATCTGCAATATTTATTTTTGGTTGTTCCATTTTAAAAATTATGTATGATTTAACAAAGAGAACCGGAAAATATATTCTTTAAAAAAAAAAGTTTGTAAAATAATAGAAAAATAATTAATTGAGATAATTATTAATTTGATTAATTAATAAAAATATTATCATCAATATATTTTTTTAATTATTAATAATAATTATTTATTTTTTTTTAAATTTAAAAAATGTCTAAAATTAATTTATTATCAAGTCAAAACACAAATAATAAATTTACAGAGTCAACAAAAGACTCATCAAAACAATTTTATCAAACAACAAATGTAAATTTAATTCATAGTCAATCAAGTGTAAATTTTCAAAAAAGTTTAAACAACAATAAAAAAAATTTTAATTTATCAACTAAAAATATCATTCCAATTCCAGACAATGATAAAACATTTTTAAATAAAAAACCAGACATTCCAAATCAAATAATTTTTTTAAAAAATAATTACGAAAAACGTATAAATCAATTATTATCAATTTTTCAAAATTGCGTTAATCAAATTACAACTTCAAATGCAGAAGATTTAATTAAAAAAAATATCTTTATTGAAAAAGAAAAAATTATTGCGGATTTATATGAACAAAATTCAATAATTAAAACTGAATATGAAGAAAATAAAATAGAAATTGATAGATTACAAAAAGTAATAAGTGTTTTAGAAATTGATATTCATAAATATGAAAAAAAAATAAAAGAAAAAAATAATGAAATTAATAATTTAAATAATAATAATTCAGAATTGCAAGAAAAAAATTTTAATTTGAATTTACAAATTAAAAATTTAATTGATGAACAAAATAAAAATTTTTCTAATAATAATCAACAAATTTTATTAGAAAAAACTATAGAACAATTAAAAAATGAAATTAATAATAATAAAATTAATTATGAAGAAAATTTAAATAAATTAAATAATAATTATTTTAATGAAATTAATAATTTGAAAATTAATAATGAAAAATTAGAAAATAATTATAAAATTATTCAAACTAATTTAAATAATTATATTAAT
>JAEEGK010014500.1_pt1 | contig 17605 bp, 7 predicted proteins | sample 8958771 | NCBI WGS metagenome assembly JAEEGK01 (sample SAMN16246547, study PRJNA631951) | gut metagenome | biome: gut microbiome; feature: rumen; material: SC-attached | host: Bos | place: Iran: Karaj | collected 2018-10
CAGCAGCTGTTCAATCGTCAGGTGCATGCGGTAGCGCCAGTAGTGACGGGGATTGGCAGGGATGTTGATACGCTCGGCATTCTGGTCAGGCAGGCGCAGATGCTCGTCAATGGAGAGCCAGTCTTGCAGCGACAGCAGACAGAGCATGGAGGGCGACGTCAACTGACGACTGACAATATCCTGTGCCAGCCATCCCGGCAGCGGGTGAGGCGCTACACCGCTACGACGCAGCGGACCATTATAGTAGGCCTGTGTCTGTTCTTCGTCCTCATCCCACCACTGTCGCAGCGTCGGCATGTCGTGCGTTGAGAAAGTGCATACGCTGCGGTAGGGATTATGCGACAACTTGCCAAAGCGGATATTGGAATCCTTGGGCATTGTCTGAATCTCCAAAGACAGGATGCGCAACTCGTTCATCACCCAAGGCACGCAATCGGGAACCATACCCAAATCCTCAGCACAGACAAGCATGCGGGTAGCCTGCGTCAGCCGTGGCAGTTTCTTCATGGCCTCCTGATACCAGAAATAGTTGTTGCGACGATAGAAGTAGTCATTATACAAGCGGTTGAAGCAATCCTTCTCGCCATCGGTGAGTTTCTCATAGTCTTCGTTGAACTGGACGGCAATGCGCGGATGCCAGCGGTCGGCACGCTTGTGGTCCACGAGGAACAGTTCCATGTGGTCCTTGACGCCATAGCCTTCTATTTCTTCCTTACTCAAACCTAAGGCAGGCGAGAACTGTCCCTTCAGTCCGGACTTCTCAGGCACGGGAATCTCCCAAATGCGGAAGAATCCAAGGACGTGGTCAATGCGATAGGCATCGAAGTACTCTGCCATCTTGCGGAAGCGGCGCACCCACCAGGCACAGCCGTCCTTCAGCATCTCGTCCCAGTTATAGGTGGGGAATCCCCAGTTCTGGCCGTCTGCAGAGAACGGATCGGGCGGAGCACCGGCCTGTCCGTTCAGGTTGAAGTACTTGGGCTCTACCCAAGCCTCAACGCCGTCGCGGGAGATGCCGATGGGGATGTCGCCTTTCAGGATGACACGGTGCTGGCGGGCATAGTCGTGGGCTGCACGCATCTGCTTGTCCAAGTTATACTGCACATAGCACCAGAAGTCCATCACCTTCTTGTTGGGCTTGGGAAGGGGCTTGGGCCACTGGCCAAATTCTGCCGTACCATACTGGTCACGGTAGTAGCAGAACTCAGCATACGGCAGCAGCCACTGCTTATTGTCGTCAAAGAACTTTTTATAGGCAGCGGTACGCTTCACAGAAGTACCTTCCTGAGCATAAAGCTCTTGCAGATAGTCCATCTTGGCGGCAAACATGCGCTCATAGTCAATCTGCGGCAAGGCATTCAGTTCCTGGCGCAACTGTTCAAAATGTGCTTTTCGTTCTTCATCTTTGATTTCAGGTAACTGTCTAAGGTCGGTATATTGCGGATGCAGGGCATAGATGCTAATGCTGTTATAAGGATAGCTGTCCTGCCATGTGTGTGTCATATTGGTGTCGTTGATGGGCAACACCTGGATAACGCGCTGGTCGGTCTTGGCCGCCCAGTCAATCATCATCTTCAGGTCGCCGAAGTCACCAACGCCGAAGGAACCCTCTGTGCGCAGCGAGAAGATGGGAATAACCGTACCTGCACCCTTCCACGGATAGACGGGGAAGAAGGCCTGTGGCAACTCATAGACCACCACCTCGTTGTCACCCATAGCCGCCGGCACCAGCCTGCGGTTCTCGGACTGTTCCCAGATGACGCCTATACGCCCTGCCGACTCGCTGTCAGCCTGGTTCGCGCAAGACACCATGATAAACTTAAACTCAAAGCCCGACTCTGGAAGCTGTGAAGCATCGAGGCTGATCACCCACTCATGGTATTCGTGCTCGGCCATCAGCAAACAGTTTCCCGGATTCCATGAACCCAAGGCAGCGGGTTCACCGACGATGGCTAACTGCTCGCTGACGGGCAACTGTGGGGCACGGACCTTCAGGCGGATGGTACGCGGAAACTCCGACTTCGTACACAACTCGCGCTTACGGGCCATCACGCACTCCGTGAAAGCAGAACTGTACATGTAGGAATCCTCTGGAATGTCAATCCAGTGGTCATAGATGGTAAAGTGCGTTACCGTCTGGTCTGGGAACTCCAACCTGTGGGGTTCCACCAACCACTCGTGACGTAACTCTTTGTCACCACGTACGACGCTGTAGTAATAGTTGATAAATGTTTCTGGTTCAGCCGTCATAGGCAGTTCATAGAACCAATGCAGTCCGTCGAGTGTCGTCATCTTATAGGCAGACACCTGTGTAGCATCCTCTTCTGACAGGATGTTCAGTACCAGTTCCTCACCAAAAGTAGTGTGGTATTCCAAGTTGAATAGTAGTTTCATAAGCTATCATTTATAGTTTCTGCCTGTAAAGGTACGAAAAATCCCCATTCGTTGTTTCCGAATGGGGAAGGATTTACAACAGAAGATGCGCAAACGTTTGCATCATTTCTTGCCTCTGATGACCGTGACACAGGCCGCTCCCAATACCAAAAGCACGCCAGACACAATCATCATCGTCGACTGATGGTGGCCGACCAGCGACAGCACGACACCGCCGCACAGGGCTGCTACAATCTGCGGAATGCAGATGGTGCCGTTAAACAAACCGAGGTAGGCACCCATGTGACCATAGCCCTGCAGGGCATTGGTAACGAAGGTGAAAGGCATAGCCAGCATGGCAGCCCAAGCACAGCCGATGAGCAGGAAGGGCATGAACTGCAGATACTGGTCGTGCAGGAACGGCACCATGGCAAAGCCCACGGCGCCTAACAACAGACTGACAGCGTAAGCCACCTTCGTATTCTTGAACTGAGGCAGTACGGCAGCCCATATAACAGAACCCACGGCCTGCACGGCAAAGAGCACACCTACCCAGTTGCCTGCTGCCTGGAACGGCTCACTGGCAGGGTCGGTGGTGTTCCATACGGTCTCGGCAATAGCGCCCGTGGTGTAGTTCCACATATAGAGGAAGGCCGCCCAGCAGAAGAACTGCACCAGTCCGACTTTCCAAAACGTCGACGGGGCCTTCTTCAGCAAGGTAATCCAGTTAGCAGAGTTTTCACTCCCCTCGCCATTTGGAGAGGGGTCGGGGGTGAGGCTGTTATACTCTAAATACTCCTGCGGGTTCCACTCCTTGACCTTCGAAGTGGTATAGATGACACAGAGTATCAGGATGGCAGCACCGACATAGAACGACCAGATAACCGAGTCGGGTACTACGCCCTTCTCCGCTACGTTGCTGATACCGATAAAGGTGAAGATGAAGGGGAACAGGTAGCCCATCACCGAACCGGCATTACACAGGAACGACTGGATGCTGTAGGCCTTGGCCTTCTGCTCTTCGTTGACCATGTCGCCCACCAGCATCTTGAACGGCTGCATGGCCATGTTGATACTGGTATCGAGAAACATCAGGGCAATGAGGCCGAACATCATGGCGGCCCCCACCGTCAGTCCGAACGAGCCGGAATTAGGCAGCAGGCACATCACCAGCACGGCCACGGCGGCACCTATAAATAAATAAGGTATGCGACGGCCGAAGCGCGTCCATGTACGGTCGCTCAGCGTACCCACGATAGGCTGCACCAGGATGCCCATCAGCGGGGGCAGAATCCAGAAATAGCTCAGCGAGTGCGGGTCAGCACCCAGCGTGGCAAAGATGCGTGAGATGTTAGCCGACTGCAAGGCGTATGCAATCTGCACGCCAAAGAATCCAAAACTCAGATTCCACAATTTCCAAAAACTAAGATTAGGCTTCTGTTTCATATTTTTTACCTTTTTACTTTTTTTCTTTTTACTTTTACCTCGTTGTTCCGCGGATGACGAGGCGGGTGCGGACGATGCGGCGTTCGGCTTTGTCCAATGGGATGATGCCTTCCACATGACCTATCAAGATGTCGGCAGCCTCTTCGCCGACCTTCACGCCGCGCTGCTCGACGGTGGTCAGCATCGGGTCGCAGGCAATGGCGCGGTAACCGTTGGTGAAACCGCATACCGACACGTCGTCAGGGACCTTCAGCCCCATGCGCTTGGCGGTATACATAATACCGATGGCCGTGTCGTCGTTGATGGCAAAGAAGGCATCAGGACGATCGTCGCGCTTCAACAGTTCCGGCGTGACGGACTCGGCGTCGGCACGGTTGTCACAGATGCGTGTCAGCGTCTCGTCAAACGTCAGTCCATGCTTCAGCAGGGCATCCTTATAGCCGTTAAAGCGGTTCTTCGATATCTCCAGCGTCGGTGCAGAACCATAGAATGCAATGCGGTGACAACCCGTCTCTATGAGATGCGTCACGGCATTGAACGCCCCCATGTAGTCGTCGACGACCACACGGCTGGCATTGACACCCGTGCAGATGCGGTCGTAGAACACCAGAGGTACACCGGCATCTATCAGCCGCTGGAAGTGGTCGTACTTCTGTGTATCCTTGGCTTGCGACACGATGACGCCGCACACCTTGTTCTCAAAGAACGACTGACAGATGCGCACCTCGCGCTCATAATTCTCCTGGCTGGTAGCCACCAGCAGACGGTAGCCTTGTGACGTAGCCTCCTCCTCAATGCCGCTGAGCACCGAAGCAAAGTAATAATGTACGAAATTAGGAACGATGACGCCAATCAGCTTCTGCGGCTTCACCTTCGAGTTGCGCAGGCTCTCGGCAATAACATTCGGCGTGAAGTTATGCTCGCGTGCATACTGCTGGATGGCGGCCCGACGCTCTGCCGAGATACGGGAAGAATCCTCCAGCGCACGCGATACCGTTGCCACCGAGATACCAAACTCGCGGGCAATGTCCTTCATCGTCAATGTCGCATTTTCTTTCATCGTTTTTAGTTATTCGATGGCAAAGGTAGTAAAAAGTTCCATTCGGTGTTTTCACACCTTATTTATTTTTGTACAGCCATACGTGCAAACGTTTGCATTGCCATAATAACGGATTTATCTTAAAAAAAGTATAACGAAAGAAAACAATTCCTATCTTTGCAACACCAACTCAGTTGATTTACAACAAGCTCTGTGATTATCGAGAACTTAAAACAGTATATAACTAACATTAAAAATTACATTGATGAAGCAGGTAAACATTAAGATTCCGTTTAGGATGCTCGTCCTCGTGTTAGGACTTTTCCTATCGGTAGGAGCCTTTGCGCAGATTGACGTCAAAGGACATGTTAAGGATGCTCAGGGTGAACCGGTCATCGGAGCCACCGTACGTGTAGTAGGCACACAGGTTGCCACTGTGACGGACTTCGACGGCGACTTCACGCTGAAAGCCAATCAGGGTGCCGACATCAGCATCAGCTATATCGGCTATCAGACAGCTACCGTCAAGGCAGCCCCCTCTGTAGAGGTAACGCTGCAGGACGACGCCGCTGTTCTGGAGAATGTGGTGGTTATCGGTTACGGCCGCGCCAAGAAGTCTGACTTGACAGGTTCGGTGACAGCCATCAAACCTGATGAGATGAACCACGGTTTGCAGGTCAGTGCCCAGGACATGCTGCAAGGTAAGGTTGCAGGTGTCAACATCACCAACGGTGGTGGTCAGGCAGGTGGCGGCGCTACTATCCGTATTCGTGGCGGCTCGTCGCTGAACGCCTCCAACGACCCGTTGATTGTCATCGACGGTCTGACAATGGACAGCTATGGCAAGGAAGGTACATCCAATCCCCTTTCGCTGGTCAACCCGAACGATATCGAGTCGTTCACGGTATTGAAGGATGCTTCGGCCACCGCCATCTATGGTAGCCGTGCATCTAACGGTGTTATTATCATCACGACCAAGAAGGGTCGTGCAGGTACAGCCCCGAAGATCAGCTACAATGGCAATGTATCTGTGTCTACCGTCAAGAAGACACTGGACGTGATGAACACCTCTGAATATCTGCCATACATCAAGAACCTGGTGATGAATGCACGCGGCTACTCAGAAGAAGAGTATCTTGCCAGCCCCGAATACAGGAACTTGGGTTATTTTGACGAGCAGGGTAACCACTTGTTCGCCGACACCGACTGGCAGAAGGAAATCTACCGCACAGCAGTATCTACCGACCACAACATCACAGTGACTGGTGGTCTGCAGAACATGCCGTATCGTGTCAGCCTCGGCTATACAAACCAAAACGGTATTGTCAAGAAGAACAACTACCAGCGTTATACCGCCAGTATCAACGTGTCGCCGACCTTGCTTGACAAGCACTTGACATTCAACATCAACGCCAAGGGTATGTATTCCAAGACAGAATGGAACAATGGCGGTGCCATATACAATGCTCTGTCGATGGATCCCACCAAGCCCGTTTATGCAGTCACCAGCGAGATGAAGAAAAACTACGCTGGCTTTTGGCAGTGGCCCAGCTCTGCTACTTGGGCAGACACGGAGTGGACATCCAACGTGAACTCGCTGGCCCCACAGAACCCCGTCGCTGCTTTAGAGCTGTACGATAATACGGGTAAGACCAAGTCGCTCGTAGGCAACATTGAGGCAGTCTATAAAGTTCACGGACTGGAAGACCTTCAGTTCCATGTCAATGCCGGTATGGACTTGACAAGCGGTAAGTCTGTTTCAGAGCAGAGCCCCTATAGCTTTGACAACTATTACTATGGCCACTACTCAAACGGCAAGACAGACACCTATAACCTCTCCCTCAATGCATACGCCGACTACATGAAGGAGATTGACGTTCACAACATCACTGCTATGGTGGGTTACGAGTGGCAGCATTTCCACAAGAAGAACACCTGGCATTCTTACGGACTCTATCCCGCTACCAACACTGAAACGCCGGGTGAGTATTACAACGAGGAGAACAATCCGCCTTACAAGACTGAGAACTATCTTGTATCGTTCTTCGGACGTTTCAACTATACGCTTTTGGATCGTTACATGCTGACGGCTACTGTACGTGCCGACGGTTCTTCACGCTTCAACTGGCTGAAGACTGCCGACAACCAGCAGTGGGGCGTATTCCCCTCTGCAGCTTTTGCATGGAAAATCAATGAGGAGCCATTCCTGAAGAACGCCAACTGGCTGTCAGACTTCAAACTCCGCTTAGGTTGGGGTATCACTGGTCAGCAGGAAGGTATCGGTGACTTCAGCTATATCCCCACGTACACACCTAACATCCAGGGTGCCTACTACTATCTCTTCGGCGATGGTTCAACCACACGTCCCGACGGTTTCTATCAGGCTCTGACATGGGAGAAGACCACCACGTGGAATGCCGGTATCGACTTCGGCATTCTGAACGACCGTCTGACCTTCGCCATCGATGTCTACCATCGCAAGACCAAGGATTTGATCAACAGCGTGGTACTGCCCGTCGGTACAAACTTCACCAACAAGATTGACAAGAACATCGGTTCGTTGCATAACACCGGTATTGAGTTCGCCACCAACTGGCGCGCCATCCAGACCAAGGACCTCTCCTGGCAGCTGGGCTACAACTTCACTTGGAACAAGAACGAGATTGACGAGCTTGTCGACGGCACTAACCCCGACTATATGATTCTCCATGGCGGAGCAGCCTATGGTGTCGGTGGCAACGTCAAGTCCTGGCACGTCGGTTCGCCCGTCGAGGCATTCTATGTTTACCAGCAGGTTTACGACCAGAACGGCCAGCCCATCTACGGACAGTTTGTTGACCGTAATGGCGACGGCACCGTCACGGCAGCCGACCGCTACTTCTACAAGAAGTCTAACCCCGACGTGATGATGGGATTAACCTCCAAGGTGATGTGGAAGAAGTGGGACTTCAGCTTCTCCATGCGTGCCAACATCAACAACTACGTTTACAATGGTGTTGAGGCTGGCGGTATTTCTAACGTATCCATCACCGGTCTATATACTGGTAGTGCATGGCACAATGTCTATAAGGACGCTGCCATCAAAGGCTGGATGGGTATTAGCGAGAAGACAACACTCTCTGACTACTTCATCCAGAACGCCTCATTCCTAAAGATGGACAACATCACCTTAGGCTACTCTTTTGACAAGCTGTTCAATACCAACATCAACGGTCGTGTTTACCTGACTGCTCAGAACGTGTTCACCATCACGAAGTACAAAGGCATCGACCCCGAAATCGATGGCGGCTATGACGGCAGCATCTATCCACGCCCATTTACTGGAATCTTCGGTTTAAGTCTGAACTTCTAAGCGGGCGTTGCCCTAATTGAAAATTGATAATTGATAATTGACAATTGAAGTTTATGAAAAAGAATATATTTAAGCAAATTATCCCTGCTGCAGTCCTGGTCTGCTCATTAGGCTTCACGGCCTGTGTCAACGACCTGCATGTGGAGAACATCAACCCGCAGCAGAATCCTAACTATACCGAAGAGGCACTGCTGAACAAGATTTACAGCAGCTTTGTACTCACAGGTCAGCAAGGCCCTGCAGGAAAGGGTGACATTCAAGGTGTTGACGAAGGCTTCTCTGACTACTACCGCAACGTGTGGGAGTTACAGGAGTTCACCACCGACGAGGCCAGCTGGGTATGGATTGGTGACCCCGGTATCCCCGAACTGCTGCATAACACCTACGATGCCAGCAACTCGTGTTCCTCTGGACTTTACTATCGTCTCTTCTTTACCATCACACTGTGTAACTACTATCTCGACCAGTTCCCCGCTGACGGTAGTGAGGAGAACACCAAGCGCCGCGCTGAAGTACGCTTCGTACGCGCCTTTACCTACTATCAGGTGATGGACCTCTATGGCAGCGCCACGTTCACCGAGCATGTTGTGGCAGAACCGGGTGAGCGCTATACTCGCGACCAGTACTTCACCTACATTGAGAAAGAGCTGAAGGAGATTGAGGACGAATTAGGTGCAGCCGGTACGATGACCTACGGACGTGTCGACAAGGTCGCTGCCCAGTTGCTGCTGGCCCGTCTCTATCTGAATGCCGAGGTTTATACAGGTACACCCAGGTGGGGCGACGCCAAGGCGTATGCCGAGAAGGTCATCAACAACGGCTACTACCACCTGAACACCAAGACGGCAGTCAATCCCGTTACCGGCGAGAAGTATTCTGCCTATCAGCTGCTGTTCCTGGCCGACAACGACACCAACGGTGCCCAGTATGAGGACATCTTCCCCATCCTGCACGACGGTGTAAACACGCAGAGCTATGGTGGTATGCACTACCTTATTCTTTCCTCATACGCCAAGCCGACAGAGAGCGACATGGATAAATACATTCCCTCTGGCACCACTTGTAGATGGGGTAAGTGTATGCGCGTCATGGGTAAACTCATCGACAACTTCTTCGGAACAGAGACCGAGCTTCCCGCAGAGCCCACTTCACAGGAAGAGATTACCAAGATTGCCGGTGACGACCGCGCCCTGTTCTACACAGGTAAAGGCTATACCAAGTACATCGTCGACGAGACCGACGCCACTCACGGCTACGCCTGCTCGAAGTTCCGCAATGTCCGCTCTGACGGTGGAACAACCAGCATCGTTGACCAGTATGTAGACACCGACCTGCCGCTGATGCGTATCGCAGAGGCCTATCTGACCTATGCCGAGGCCGAGACCCGTCAGAATGGTGCAACGGCTGACGCTGCCAACAAGATCAATGAACTGCGTAAGCGCGCCAATGCCGCTACCCAGAACAGCTATACACTCGCAGACATCTGTACAGAGTGGTCGAAAGAGTTCTGGAACGAAGGACGTCGCCGTATGGACCTGATCCGTTTCAACAGCTATGGCGGACAGTCTGTCTACACTTGGGAGTACATGGGCGGTGCAGCCAATGGCTCACAGTTCCCCTCGTTCCGCAACATCTTTGCCATTCCTCTGAACGACCTGACCAACAATCCGAACCTCGTTCAGAATCCGGGCTACTAATGCGAGCTACGCTCTAATTGATAATTGATAATTGATAATTGAAAATTGAAACATGAAGGTTATGAAAAAGATATATAAAAGCATGCTCTTCCTGGCTATTGCAGCCGTGCCCTTCCTTACTTCCTGTAAGGATGACAACGACAGCAATCCCACTTTGAGCATCCCCGACAGTTTTGTGCTGAACATACCTGAAATGGCAGACAACAATATCTACGATTTGCCTTACGGTACGGTCAACGTGACAGCATCGCAGCCCGACTACGGTGGCTGGCCCGCAGCAGTAACCTACGCCATACAGGTGTCACTCAACGGTAGTGATTGGACAGAGCTGCCCACCACCTATCCCATTCCGGATATGAGTATCGACGGTTCTGAGATCAACGATGTGGTATTACCGCTCTATCGTGAGACTCACAATGATGAGGATCCTGCAAGTGGTCTGCTCGTCTATATGCGTTCACGTGCTTTCCTGGGTGACACAGGCCCCAACTATGCAGAAGTGTTCTCAAACACAGTCAACATCAAGGTTTATGCCTGGGAGGCTCCGAAGGATCTGTCACTGCCCACCAACGTCTTCGTTTGCGGCGGTAGCATTGGCGACGCTTGGAGCACATGGAAGCCCGTGCCTCTGATCTGGACGAAGGAAGGCCAGTTCTACACCATGGTCTATAACAATGCTGACGGATTCAAGTGGGGCAACAAGCCTAACGACTGGTTCGGCTATGACATGATTGACGAATATGACAATCAGGTTGACGGCATGACCATCTCTACTGACAACGATGGCAACATTGTCTTCGACAAGGCTGGATGGTATGTACTGAAGTTCGTTGCATCCATTGAGGGCAAGAAGATTAAGTACAAACTGACCGTTGCCGAGGGTAAGGCCTGCCTCATTGGCGCTGCTGTCGACGGTGGTAGCTGGAGTGGCTTAGAGATGACTGCTCCTGCCGGCAAGGATGGTAACTGGACATTCAGCGACTTCACCGGTTCTGGTGAGATGCGTGCATACATCGTCGTTCCTGGTGTTGACTGGTGGCAGACTGAGTTCACCATCCTCAACGGCAACGGAGAATTGGTATGGCGTGATGCTGAGCACAACAGCGACTCCAACTGGAAAGACGACGTTGGCGAGGAGTACTCTGTCACGGTAGGTCCTGGCAAGCAGGTTAACGTGAACTTCGACCGCAGTACTGGTTTTGTAGAAGATCTTTAATGCGGGCGTTGCCCTAATTAAAATTGATAATTGATAATTGATAATTGAAGTTTATGAAAAAGAATATATTGTTCGGTGGAATGCTGCTCCTTGCAGCAGCATTCACCGGTTGCTCGGAAGACTTCAAGGACTGGGCCAACCCCATCACCAATCCCCAGCCGGAAGCCATCACCATTCCCGGTGTGTCAGCCTCAGCTGCCGCTACCAACATCGACTTGGCCGAAGCTGAAGACGACGTCAAACTGATTTCCCTCAGCACAGCCACCTTCCCCGCAGGAACCACGCTTGACAAGATGCGTATTGTCCTGACGCCTACTGACGTAGAGGAAGCTGACTCAAAGACCCTCCAAGCCATCTCGACGATTGAAGGAACCTTCTCAAAGGAGGCCCTGCAGGAAATCATTGTTAGTTACTATGGCAAAAGACCCGATGTGCGTTCGTTCGACGCTCAGGTTTATCTTGACGGCATTTATAACGGACAGGCAGCCTATATCGATGCCGGTACCGTCAATCTGACACTCATCCCCGAGGCTCCGTACATCGCCCCCGCCTACTACATCATCGGCGGTCCTAACGACTGGCAGGCTTCGGCCATCAACCGCACCATCAAGTTCAACCACAGTAGCGAGGACGTCTATGTCGATCCCATCTTCACCGTTGTCTTCGACGCTGCTGCCGGCGACACATGGTTTGCCATTGGTGACGACCAGGCTTGCGACGCCATCGAAGCAGGCGACTGGAACCAGCTCTACGGCATCGTAGGTGGCGAGAGCGAGGCCAAGGAGGGTAAGATTGCCCGCCGCAGCGAACTGGGTGGCGAAAACTCGTTCTGCGTGAAGGGTGCCAAGAAGATCCGCGTCACCATCGACATGATGGAGCAGACCTTCAAGGTCGAGGCTGTCAACATTGCCGAGGCATACTACCTCATTGGCGGTCCGATCAGCGACTGGGCTGCATCAGCTACAGGACGCCTGCAGAAATTCTCACACAGCGACAAGGATGTCTTCGACGATCCCGTATTCACCTATGTCTTTGAAGGTTCTGGCAGCGACATGTGGTTTGCTTTCGGCGACGACGAGTCGTGCGACGGCATTGCCAACGGTGACTGGTCAAAGGTCTTCGGTACAACACTGGGTGATGGCAATAGCGGATTCTCCGGCACTTATGCACGCCGCACACAGCTGAGCGACAACGGTTCATTCAAGGTCGATGGAAAAGCTAAGTTCTACCGCTTCACCATCAACGCACTGGAGCAGACCTACGAGATTACCCCGCTCAACTTCGAGCCGTACATCTACTTCATCGGCGCCACCGACGGCTGGGCCAATGCTGAGCAGAAGCTGGCTCTGACCGACGACAGCGGCATCTACACAGGCTACCTCTATTGCGCTGACCCGAACGGCTGGGGCAATGAGTTCAAGTTCCAGAAGACGCCCGGCAACTGGGATACCCAGGTGAATGCCGACATGATGACTGGTGGCATCACGGGCGACTTCGTTGCTGGTGGCGGCGGCAACTTCAAGGCCAATGCCGGAGAAAGCGTCTATTATGTCACACTGAACATGGCTGATATGAGCATCAACGGTGTGAAGGTAGACAAGATGGGTATCATCGGCGACTTCAACGGTTGGGGCACCGACCTGGAGATGACGTGGAATGCCAATGACTACTGCTACGAAGTCACAGGTGCTACCGTCAATGCCAATGGCTGGAAGTTCCGCGTCAACGGCGACTGGGGCATCAACCTCGGTGGTAACGACAGCGTAGAGCCCTCTACCGTTATCGATGACCTGGTAGCCAACGGCAAGAACCTCGGTGTCGTGGGTGCAACCATCAAGCTCTACCCGACACGTAAGACAACTGACAAAATTTACTGTACCGTGGAATAACCCCACGACAAACAGTAAACACGCATCAGGCGGACACCCAAACAGTGCCCGCCTGTTGTTTTTTATTTACTACAGACAACTTGGACAACATTTTTATAACAATCGTCGGCGTTGCAATAAGTTGTCTTAGTTGTATCAGTTGTATTAAATGAAAAAGCATGTTGTCTGAGGTGACGTCGCAAAAAGCTGCATTTCTTGCATTTCCTGCACCAAAGACGGCATTATAGAAAAATTAACAAAAGTATCAAAAAACAATACCCAACCTTGATACTCAGAATATCCGGCCTTGATACTCAGAGTATCCAGCCTTGATACTCAGAGTATCAGGGTTGGATATAAAAACTACACTACATACTGGTGCAGGAAATGCAGGAAAAGCAAGAAATACAGGAAAGTTCAAGACAACAAAGACAACAAAAGACAACATGCTGTAGCAAGACTATTGTACTTTAACTTCTTTAACTTCACTACTCGTGAATAATGTTGTCCAAGTTGTCTGAGTTGTATTTAATATCCCCGTTGTAGTAAAATCTGTGGGATCTGTGAGATCTGTGTGAGTTTTTGTCTTAAACATTTGGAATATAGCGATATTATTCGTATCTTTGCGCCCGAAAGGGGTATGGACTGTTGCGTCCATGCCCGATGATGCGTGTTTACTATGGCAGAATAGAACAATAATAATAACTAACTAAAAAATACATGAATATGAAAAAACTATTACAAATGAAATTCATGCTCCTGCTGTGTGCTCTCATAGTGGGAAGCGGAACAATGTGGAGCCAGTCAGACTATTCTACTGATTTCACGGGCAATGTAACACTGTCAACATCAGGCGGAACGAATGCTTCTACGTGTATAGTTAATATTAACAACACTGATTATGATGGCATTAAAGCTGGTACAAGTAAAAATGCTGGTGCTGTAAAGATTACGGTTCCTTCAAAAACAAAATACCTTCATCTGCATCTAGCTGCCTGGAATGGTGAAACTGTTTCTTTGGCAGTAACCCCAGCTGGATATTCGAATAATATTGCATTAACCAGCCATAGTGCTGTTTCTGGTAGTGGAACAACTTATACTTTAAGTGGCACTCTTTCTTCAAGTGATTACTACAAAATCATCACATTCTCTTCTGCATTGACGGAAGATACTGATTTGACTTTTACCGCATCAAGCGGTAAGCGCTTTGTTGTATGGGGTGTAACTGCAGAAGAAGAAGGTAGTTCTCCTTCTTTACTTGAAGACTCTGACCTTGCATTGACAAATGATCCTGTTGCGCTCAGTTTTGACCTTTACAATAACAGCAGCGCACAAACTGTTAGTTTCACGACGTCCAGTACGGGCGCAGTGACCGTAAGTGGAGGTGATGGGTATGTAACGACATCTGTTAGCGGCAACACTATCACCGTCACACCGGTAGCTGTTACGCCCAACGCTCAGACCATTACTGTCAACCAGGCTGCTGATGACACTTATAAAGCAGGAAGCGCAACCTTCACTGTTACAATCACTGATTCTACACCTGGTTTCACAGTTACTCTTGGTGATGACAACACAGCATTAACAGAGGCAACGATTGGCGCAGGTGTAACACTTCCCGAACGAGCAACCACTGTTACAGGCTATACTTTCGCTGGATGGTCAGAAACAAATGTCGAAAATGAGACAACAGAGGCTCCAACCATTATCCCTGCAGGTGCTTATTCTCCCACGTCAAACGTCACCTTATATCCTGTATTCACAAAGACAGAAGGCGGTGGCGGTCAACAGAATAACTCTGTCAGCGTAAATATTGGAACTTACGCAACTACTAATAACTGGGAAAATTCTATAAAATACACATCCATTACCCTTGATGAGAATGTAACAGCTTCAGTAAGTTACGGAGGTACTAATACTGGTAAATACTACTCAAACAACAACAGTTGGCGCTTTTATGCTAATGAAAGTGGCAGATTAACCGTATCCACAACAAGTGGTGAACTGACAAGTGTAACAATTACCTATACGGGCAATACACTTACATATGGCGGGAATAATATAACGAGCGGAACTGCCGTAAGCGTTTCTGGTTCATCTGCCGAGTTCTCTGTAAGCGGCAGTAGCGGCAATACTCAAATTACCGCCATTTCCGTCGACTACACCATTACTGGCACCGGTACTACCTACTATTGGAGTACTCCTGTAGCAGCTGCAGTAGAAAAGCCTGTGATAACCATTGCAGAGAACCCGTTCTTGTTCTCAACTACAGCAGAAATAACATGTGCTACATCGGGGGCAACTATCATGTATAGCTACGACGGTGTGAATTGGCTTGAATACTCAGAAGCCCTGACTATCACAGAAACTAAGACCATTTATGCCAAGGCTGTGGTAGGTACTGACGAAAGCGCAGTTGCCAGTGTAACCGCTACAAAGAACTTGGCAGAGCCAACCGTTACCATTGATGCAACTGGCATCACGAACACCGACGTTTATGTTGGTACTGCCGCTGGTAGCCTCTCTGCTTCTGTTACCTATAATAATACTTCTATTACGGAGGCATCGATTACATGGAGTGGTGATAACGACGACGTTGCTACCATCGATGCTGCCACTGGTGCCGTTACCCTTGTTGCAGCTGGTTCAGTAACCTTCACTGCCGCCTATGCTGGCAACGCAGATTACAGCGCAAAGACAGCTACCTATGAAATGACAGTCACCGACTCCTACGCTCCTGGCACGGTGAACAATCCTTATACTGTAGCTCTGGCTCGTGATGCTATTGATGCGGGTACAGGTGTTACAGAAGTTTATGCTAGAGGTATTGTTTCTCAGACAGGAACCTTAAGTAATGGAGCCATATCCTATTACATTTCCGATGATGGCACGACAACAGACCAGTTGCAGGCCTATAAGGGCAAGGGCATTGGTGGAGCCAACTTCACCAGTGCTGACGACATTCAGCTTGGCGACATTGTAGTAATCAAAGGTAATCTGAAGAAGTATAACTCTATTTATGAGTTTGACTCTGGCAACCAGCTCGTTTCTTTAGATCGTCCTATTGTACCGACTATTATCGTGGCTTATGCAACCATCAACGTTAATGCAAGTTCCCAGAGTATCACCAGAGGCATAACCGTAAATAACCTTACCATTTCTGATGCGGACAACTTCCACATCAAGTATTATAATGCTAATGATGAAGAAATTAGTGATCCAGATTGGATAGAAGCCACGGTTACCGTGGAGAATTCCGCTTATGTCCTGTCTTGTACCGTTGCTGCTAACGATGTTGAAGCGCGCACGGCCTATCTGAAGGTCTATGCTATGAATGGCGACGAGACCATTTACTCCAACCTCGTGACCATCACTCAGGCTCAATATGTGCCAGACTATGCTACGCTGCCGTTTGAGTTTGACGGTGGTCGAGCTGATATTGAGGAAACTAACGGCTTGACACAAGATGGTCTTGATTCTGACTATGGATCTTCTCCTTATTTGAAGTTTAATAGTACTAACGATTACGTGATTCTGAAAATCAATGAGGTTCCTGGCACGCTGACCTTTGACATTAAAGGTAACACTTTCTCAGGTGGTACATTTACGGTACAAACTTCTGCTGACGGTGAAAATTATACTGATTTGCAAACATACACGGAACTTGGCAGCACTCAGAGCGAGGAGTTTGACATTGCAGCTAATGTAAGGTTTATCAAATGGATTTACACAGAGAAGTCAAGCGGTAACGTTGGCTTAGGCAATATCACTCTTGATAATACCAGTATGGCGGTTACTATTGCTGCTGCATGTAACGATGGTAAGAATACGCCTACGTATTACGGAACCTTTAGCTCGTCATCAGCCTTTGTGGTACCTGAAAACTTAACGGTATCTGAGATTGGCATTGACGATGACGGTAAGATGGATGTCCGCAACTATGAAAGCGGTGCTGTTGTTCCCGCCAATACGGGTGTAATGGTCTCTGCTACTACACCTGGTAACTTTAAGCTCATCAAGTCTTCTGCCGAGGGTAAGTCTGTCCTCGGTGCTGAAAACCGTCTGCGTCCTACAGGTGATGGCGGTATCACAGCAGAAGGCATGGTAGCCGAGCCCGTAGTATGCAAGTACTACCGCTTGACAATGCACGACGGCACAAAGCTCGGCTTCTGGTGGGGTAATGAGAACGGTACTTCCTTTGCAGTGGGTTCCAACAAGGCTTATATGGCTGTGCCTGCCGGGCAGGCTGCTCGTGAGGGCTTTGCTTTCGATGACGACAGTACGACGGGCATTAGCAACGTGAACGTCAACGAGAACGTCAACGGTAACGTCTTCGACCTGCAGGGCCGTAAGGTCAACAAGCCTGGCAAGGGTCTCTACATCGTGAACGGCAAGAAAGTCGTGATTAAGTAAGAGAGATGAGAGCTCGCTCACACCTCCAAGTGTGAGCGGGCTTCAATGGTATTGAAGATAACATAAAGATTTATACTATGAATAAGAAAATGTATATCGATCCTACCATGAGGGTGGTCTTGATGAAGCCTGCAAAAGTAATCTGTGACTCAGGCGGTGTAAACTCTGGTAACAAACCGGGTGATGAATACTCTGGCGGTG
>JAEEGK010014502.1_pt1 | contig 17604 bp, 13 predicted proteins | sample 8958771 | NCBI WGS metagenome assembly JAEEGK01 (sample SAMN16246547, study PRJNA631951) | gut metagenome | biome: gut microbiome; feature: rumen; material: SC-attached | host: Bos | place: Iran: Karaj | collected 2018-10
GCGCTGCATAGTAAGCCTTCTCGCAATGCTCCTCATCAAGACCGCATCGTGCAGTGAGCTTTCTGGCATATTCTGCAACCTTTACGGCATTACCCTTGGTGAAATCATCTTTCTTCTCAACAGCAGATACAAATGCCTTGGCAGTCTGGTCAAAGAGCCTTTGCATTCGCTTGTGCTCTCCCTGCATATTCTGCAATTCCACAGCGTGGGCACGTTCCACCGTGTCATTGATATCGAGGTATGTGAAGATATACAAACTTACGGAAACGGCAACCATCGCCATGTTAACGAGTGAGATTCCATAAGCGAATATCTGGATTATTCCGCATGCTATCGGAACAAAAATATAAAGAACAAGTGATGTATAAATGAGTTTACTGAAGTATTTCTTGTACTGTCTGATCACCGTATACTGCACAATGGGGCAGATTATCGGGATAATATAGGCCACAAGGAATCCTCGTCCCCTGTTATATCTGTTGTTTGCATCGAAATAGTAATAAAGGTTCGTAAAGGCTGCTATTACAGCAAGAACCATGCCAAAGAATGCAACAATACCGACTACATTCAGACGCATTGACTTGATCTTCCAGTCTTTAATACCGGCCAAAAGGTCCTTTAAGTAGATGTTAAAAGAGAATACTACACCGCTGGTTAACAGGAAAACTGCACAGTTGCTCACCCTTACCATGATATAGCCCTTATGGCTGACATCACCGGCATAAACATAAGCGAGCCTGTCAAACCAGAGCAGGAAGAAGGCAACCATTTCCATCAAAAACAATGTCCACTTTCTTCTTTTGTCAAGGAATCTTGTCATAAGAAGAAGAATAGCCATCATTCCACATGCTCCGCACAAAAGGAGCATGATATTCAGTTGGTATTCTCTAATAAATTCGAACATTGAACACCCTTTTATTTATGAAGTATAAAGAACTCATTCAGCTTGTCCAAAAGCTCATCCTTCTGGATATTCTTAAGGAAATACCCTTCAGGTTTTAAAGAAACCACCTTCATAACGCTTTCCTTGTCGCTCTTTCCGGTAAGGAACATTACCGGAATGGACTTGGTCTCCTCGTCACTTCTTAGCATCTCCAGTACCTGTGGGCCGCTGGTTACCGGCATCTCATGATCGAGAAGGATCAGATCAACGGTGTTTCTTCCAAGCCATTTAATAGCCTGAAGTCCGGAATTAGCCATGAACACCTTGTATGTGTCCTTAAGCCACTCCCTGACAAGTCCCAGGTAGTTGGGGTCATCATCCACTATCAGAATGCTCTTTTTGAACTCACCGTTTTTCTCTTTTTCAAAATACTCTGTTATGGTCTTTACATAAGCTGCGTTATCCACAGGGCGTGGGAAAACCTTGTATACCAGATGTTCCGGTATAAGGCTCTTAATCTGCGGAAGATCATTTGGCTCTGCTATAAGGACAATCTGCTGACCTCGATCTTCCACGTTATCCGAAAGAAAGTGAAGAACCTCCTCCTGCGCAATCGACGTACTATCCATGTATAAAGTGATCAGCTTTACACCTTCAAGTTTTTGATTTACTTCATCAACAATACAGGGCACAAACTCACAGTCTATCCCTGCATCCTTCGTTTTTCCAATAAGCACCCTAACGAGGAACGATTCTTTTTCTCCTACAACGATCATGCGGTCATTAAACATAATCTCTCCTTTTTTGCGGAAGCATCACTTATTAAGCACTTCTTCCATTCCTTCCCAATCAAATACTTTTAACATTTTAGCAAGCTCCGACATTTTATCTTTATCTTCCTTAGGAAGCTTGTACTCCTTTAGCTGATTCAGGATCATCTCCACTGCGTCGAAATCCATCTGAGGAATAATCTCCTTAAGGGCCTCATACGCATCCTTAAGCTCGTCCTCCGGAATCTCCTTCTTATCAGCATCATCATCTGCGCCTTCACTCTCATCAAGCGCTGAGAGCTTATCCTTGAATTCCAGATATCCCTTTAGCAGGTCATCGGTGTACATATCGATAAACTCTTTGTTGTTCTTGTTACCCGCTTCCTCAAGGCTCTCGGCAAGCTTGGACATCTCCTGCGCACCGATTATCCTGAGGGAACTCTTAAGGGCATGCACCTTAATGGTGTAGAGCCTTATATCTTCTGCCTCATAGGCATCACTTATAACCTTGGCATTGCCGTCTATAGTATCCAGGAACATCTTAAGGGAGAAGATAAACTGCGAAATTCCGCCTGAATTCTTGATTCCCTCGTCCACGTTGATCTCTTTTACGTCATAAATCCAGTTAAGCTCAGGAGGAATACTGTCAATATCAGCCACCATATCCGTCTGCTCCGGCTTGAACATGATCTGCTCCGGAAGGTGCTTCATTATGGCCTTCTCAAGAGCCGCACTGTCGATAGGCTTGGACAGATAACCGGTAAAGCCCTTGGACTTATAGAATTCCTCACCTGCTGTGGCATTGGCAGTAAGCGCATATACCGGAATGTCAGGATCCGTCTCTCTGATATGAGCAACCGTCTCAATTCCGTCCATTCCCGGCATCATGTGATCCAGAAGAACCACATTAAACTTGGTGGTCTTCATCTTTTCAAGACAGTCAGGTCCGCTGGAAGCAGTGGTGACAAACATCTTGGTAGCCTTTAAAAGACCTTTTATGACATTGAGGTTCATCGGATTATCATCGACAACCAGAATGTCTGCATCAGGAGCCAAGAATTTAGGCACATAAGGGCCCTTTGCTTCCGATCCGTCATGCTCCATAAAGATTCCGGTCGGTGTGGGGTCTATTATCTTCTGGTTAAGGCACAGGATGAATTCCGAACCCTCTCCGTATACACTCTCACAGATCAGTGTTCCACCCATGAGCTCGGTAAATCTTCTTGATATGTCAAGGCCAAGGCCCGTACCCTGGATTCCGCTGTTCTTCTGCTCATCCAGTCTCTCGTAGGCGGTAAAGAGCTTGTCCATATCCTCAGGTTTAACGCCGATACCTGTATCCTTTACGGAGAACCTGAGCTTAGCCTCGTCCCCATTTCTCTCATCCATGGAAACAGACAGGACTACGCCACCCTTTTGAGTATATTTTACAGCATTTGTGAGCAGATTAAGAACTATCTGTTTGATCTTGCCGTCATCGCCGTAGAGACGCTTTGGAATCAGCTCATCAACCACGACGTCAAACATAAGCTCTTTTTCCGTACTCTTGACACGTATCATGGATACGATGGACCTTAGCTGCTCCTGAACATCGTATTCCTGCTCCACCAGATGCATCTTACCGGACTCAATCTTGGAAATGTCCAGAAGGTCATTGATAAGTCCAAGGAGCGTCTCCGATGCATTCCTGATATCCAGCGCATAGTTTATCATTGCAAGGAAATAGCCCTTAGGCACATCCTTGGGATTCTCTCTCATGATCATCTCATCCATACCCATGATGGTATTGATAGGCGTACGGATCTCGTGGGAGATGTTCGCAAGGAACCTTGTTTTGGCGGAATTGGCACGCTCAGCATCATCTCTGGCCTGCTTGATCTCATCATACTGTCTTCTGATGACAGTGGTTTTCATAAATCTCCATACAATGGCACCTGCCAAAAGAGCTATCGCTATAGCCATCAGTACTCTGACAGCCGTAAGGTCCGAAAAACGGGCTTTCTTGTTGATATTTACCGTCTCTTCCAGCACCACGTTCTTCTTGGTATGATCAAGAACCTGTATGTGAAGCACATGATTTCCGCTTTCCATGCCGGTGTATTCGATGTCCTGAAGATCACTTCTAAGAGTCAGGGTTTCATCGTCCTCCTCACCCTCCATATAAATCCTGACAGGAGGATTGGTGAGCGTATAGTCTAATACAGAAACAGCAATCTTTACACGTCCTGTTCCCGATGGCAGATAGTATTTTCCGGTGCTGTCGGGCAATATCTTTTTATCGCCCATATATACGGATTTGACGCTGGCCTTGACCGTCGTCTTCTCCTCGAAGAAATTCTTGATATTTACCTTGCATACTCCAAGTCTTCCTGCCAGATACAGGTTTCCGTTCTTATCCAGCGCGCTGGTGGAGTTGGAGGTCGGAGTGCCGGTAAGTCCGTTTGCAAGGGTATAGTTCCTGTAGTCGGTTACGTCATCATCAACCATTTCCTGCGCAGAAACCATATAAATTCCTGCAGATGAACTTACCCAGATATCATCGCTTTCATCAAATATGATGTCGTAGTTATTCTTGTAAGGGAATGACGTAACATCTGTTATGATATCATTCTTCATATACTGGATGGAATTGGATGTTACCAGCCAGTACAATCCTCTGGTCTCGTCCTTTTTTATCTTCATGATAACGTCACTGGTAAGTCCGTCATCTCTTCCGATTCTTCTGATTCCTGCATCGCTGATGACATAAATGCCATCGCCGTCAGTTCCGGCATAAACCTGACCGTTATCTCCTTCTTCAAGAGTTAAAAATACCGTGTTTCTGATGGCCGGATCGTCAGCAACCACCTTCTCAATCTGTCCGTCACGGATCTTTACCATGCCGATATTTGTACCTACCAGAACAGAACCATCTTGGGACTCTATGGTGCATCTGACCTCATCACTGGGCATTCCGTTTTTTGTATTAAAACCTGTTATCTCTCCATCCTTTGTGTAACAAACAAGACCAAGCCCATTTGTAAAAGTAGATATCCATAGGTTCCCCTCGCTGTCAGCCATAATACAGCGAATTCTGGCATCACCTATATATTCTGTCAGCTCATTCTCAATTACCCGGTTGTCTTCTCCCAATATGCTTAGGCCCTGATTGGAGCCTACATACAGATTACCGTCATGCACACAGGTTGCATTGACTACATCCCTCGGAAGGTCTGTCTTCTGGGACATATCCACGAAATTACTGGTGACGATCTTCATGGCTCCCTGAGTAGAAGAAGCAACCCAGAGATTGCCCTGATAGTCACTGGTAACCATCTCTATTCCGCTGTCAACCGGAAGGTCTTTTACCAGATTAAAAGATCCGTTCTCATCCAAAAATCCCAACTGATTAATTGATGATACCCATACTCTGCCACAGTCATAATTGAGCCAGTGAACCATGTTCAGCGGAGCCACGGATATATGTGACATATCCCCGGCAGCATCTCCAAAGTGCCCGTAGTATATCTCGCTTCCTTCAGTACCTATATATACGTATCCGTCTTTATCCGGATCAGTAAGAATGTTGGAGATTCTGTTCTCCATTCCCAGCTCCTGAGAGCTGTAGCACTGCGTAACTATCTTATCTTCAATGGTAAATATATATCCGTTCTTGCTCTGTCCGTAGATAACACCCTGAGAGTCACTGCAGAGACTAAGTATCCTCTCCTCATTGATCCTGGCATCATAAAGCTCATGTATAGTGAGTGACGGATCTGCAAAGCACACTCCCGCGGTAGTTCCTATATATACATTTCCGTCCTTGTCTTCAGCAAAAACTCTGATGGAAGAAGAAGGAAGGCCCTCTTTGTATGTAATCCAGGTCACCCTCTCATCGTCCAGCACAATGACGCCATTGTCATTGGTTCCTACCCAGATCCTGCCCTGGCTGTCCTCAAACAGACCTCTTCCGCTGGTGAGTCCTTCGGAGGATGTGATCTTCTCAAACACGCTGCCATCGTAACGTATGATTCCGCCGTAGCTGCCAATCCAGACATATCCGTCGCTGGCACCGAGGATAAAGTTGGCATCCGAAGTAGGAAGGCCGTTTGTTGCATCATAAACCGTCGTGGCATATCCTACAGAACCGATCTGCCCCGATACAGCATAGCCTCCGCCCAGCTTCTGTGAGCCTTCATTTGCTGTTTCCTGCCCTGTTTCGCTTTCTGTGGCAAAAGAGCTGACAGAACCCGCGCACACAGCAGTAGCAATAAACATTACTCCGATAGAAGCCGCTATGAAGTTTTTGATCCGTCTTCTCTTCAATCCGCCGCTCCTTACATTTCTCTGTTGTACTTCTTCAAAATAACCTTAACTTCAGGCAGGTTCTCCATAAAGACCTCTACGCACTTGGGATCGAACTGGGTTCCCGAGCCCTCTGTTATGATTGAAAGCGCCTTATCCACAGGGAATGCCGGCTTATAGACTCTGGGAGATGTAAGGGCATCAAATACGTCCGCTACAGCCATGATTCTGGCTGAAAGCGGAATAACCTCTCCGTGAAGTCCGTCAGGATAGCCCTTGCCATCCCATCTCTCGTGGTGGTAAGCTGCCATATTTCTGGCCTCTTTGAGGTAGTTCTCACCTCTGACCGTACTGATGGCATCCTCCATGATCTTTTTACCGGTCGTTGTATGTGTCTTTATGATCTCAAACTCTTCATCAGTAAGTTTCCCGGGCTTATTAAGCACCGCATCCGGAATGTTGATCTTACCTATATCGTGAAGAGGAGCAGAGCGCACTACATCAGAGATAAACTTGGCATCGATCTTCTCCGCGTAATATCCCTTTTTCTGCAATCCTTCCACTATTATCTTTACGTAAGCAGCGGTCTTCTGGATATGTGCTCCGGTATCGGAATCCCTGTTTTCAACCATATCCGCCATGGTTATGATAAGACCATCCTGCATCTTGGCTGTGGTATCAGAGAGCCTTCGAAGGTCCCTCATCTGCTCTGACAGATTCAAGGTCATGGTACAGATAGAGTTGTAGAGCTGCTCTACTTCATCTTTGGTCTCAATCTCCAAAGAGCGGATACTCCTTACATTCTTATCCAGCTGTTCCTGCTCGTAGCCAAGGTTTGAGAAATTATCTACACACTGGGCCATACTTCGTATGGGGTAAACCATGGTTACGTTGGTAACCCACAGATTATGTGCAATAACCAGAATGAAAAATCCCAGAAGGATAAAGAACGTCTTTATTGAGAAGCTCTTCATATATTCCTGCATATTTGTAATGGAAACATCTGCAACTCCATAGCACACCACACGCCCGGCGCTGTCCTTAATGGGATAGAAAATTGAACGCGTCCAACGGTTGATATTTCCGTGCTCAAGAGGAGCAACATTTTCCCCTGCGAGAAACTGTGGCAAATGCTCCATAAACCCCTCTTCATATTCGATCTTTATCGGTATGGTTTCAACGCTATCGCCGTCCAGGTCAAAGATTCTTCGTCCGGCGTCATCTTCGAATTTTATAAAAAAGAGGTTCTCAACAGACTGCGAAGAGTCCTTTATCTTTTTAAGAAGCTCCTGGGTCTCAATATACCCTTCAGCTCCCTCTCCGGCTGTAATGTAATCGTTTATCCTGTCCGGATCGATAACTTCTGCCGAAAGTTTCAGCGCATTTAATGCATCAATTGTCTTCTCCTGCTTGGTGTTACTAAAGTACAGGCTAAAGCCGGTCCAGCCTGTCACAAGCACCAGCAAAAGAGAAGTGGATATGACAATGGAAGTTGTCCTGTTACCCATACTCTTCTGAGTGGATTTTCCCCATTCCTTGAGGTCTGCAATCTCTTCCTTGCTAAGGGGCTTCTGTTTCCAGTTCCCCCTCTCAAACTTATTTTGTATATTTTGGGGAATAACAACAGACAAAAGAATCACTGCAACAGCTGCAGAAATACCTAAATCCAGTAAATACCTGATCAGCACAAAGATATAGTAAGCAATGAACAGATTACCGCCTATTGACGCAGCAAAAAGACCTGTGGCTTCAGAATTTCTGGCCACAGTAGCACCATCGAGGAGATTCCAGTTCATAACTGTGCTTACAGTTCCTGCAAAGAAAGCTCCGATCACGACATAAAGTAAAACTTTGGAAAACTTTTTAAATGAGAATTTTCTGATATACCACACCGTATATATGGCTATTATTGCGTTAAGAAAGCCAAAATATACAGCTTCCGGGTAATAGAGACCGCAAATGGCGCTGGTCATGACCGCGGTAAATATGCCGGGAAAAAGGCCTCCAACCGCCGCTACGGTAATAGTTCCGAAATTATTGAAGAACAGTGGCATGCCAACTTTGCCCATCACAAAAGAAAGCAAAACATTGACCGCAATGCCGATCAATGCAAGCACAATCCTGATGCTGGCTCCGCCTTTTGTTGGACTGGGATATCTGTATTCAGCCATGATTCACCATCCAAGGGTATAGAGTACGATAAAGCGCATGTCTATTATCATTTTACCACAACCACCGCTTCTATATTTCCCCAATCGAAATTTCTTAATAGTTTTTCTATATTTTTAACTTTTTTTTCATCCTCCGGCGGAAGTTTGTACTCATTTAGCTCAGATAAGACCATCTCTACTGCTTCGTAGTCCATCTGGGGTGCAAATTCCGCAATGGCTGCATAAGCACCGGCAAGCTCAGACTCGGATATGAAAGGCTTATCGCTTTTAGCGTCTCTGCCATTGTCATTTATAGATTCTATTGGTGATAGTTTTTCTTTGAAAGAAGCACAAACCTCAAGAAGCTTCGGAGTTTTATCAGTGATCTTTTCCCTGTTGTTTTCATCTCCTGCGCGTTCCAGCTCCTCTGCGAGGTTCGAGAGCTCTTTTGCCCCCATTATCCTGGCCGTGCTTTTAAGAGAATGAACCTTGATGGTATAAGTCTTAATATCTTCGCTGTCAAAAGCGTCCCTAATCTCCTTGATACGGTTCTCAAGGGTATCAAAAAAAGTCCTGATAAACTTGATATACTGCTGAGGCTGGCCACAATTCCTCATGCCCTCAGCCGGATCAATGTCCTCAACTTCATTGATCCATTTCAAAGATTCAGGTAGCTCCATGGTTATTTCCTCTCATATCAAAACTTTAAATACAAGTATATGATAGAATATTTGCCGGATAAATGTAATGGTTATTCTTAAAATTCAAGCTCTTTTCTCCTGAAGATCAGCATTGTTATCCCGGTAGCTCCGATGATGTAGATCAGTATCGCTACGAGAACATATCCTATTCCACCTACAAAATCCCCCATGATGAAATCTGAGGCTGCAACAGACATCATGCCATCGACATAATATCTCTCTGCATGATATTTGGCGAGATTGGTCATCTGTAATATCAGCTCAAGCGATAGCGGTATTATGATCTGGAATGTAAGATACGCAAAAAGACCTATGGCAGCATTTTCCGAAAGGAAATAGAAAAAAGCTGCTATTGTAACATAGGCTATTGTCGCAAGGAATTCCATTATAAAGGATACAATAAGGAACCTGGTCTCAATAGGAGCAAATGTCGCTCCAAATACAGCCTTAAGTATAAAAACATAGATAATGGTAATGGCCTCCATCAGCAAAGTCATCACGCACAGATCCAGAAACTTCCCGATAACAAATTTGTCTCTCGAGAGTCCTCTTCCTATTACCCCTATCATTACCATGGATTTGAACTCATCGGCATATATGCCAAGAAGCGCTGCAAATCCAATGATCTTCATTGCAAAAGAATGAAGTCCAATAAGCTTGCCAAGTACGGCAAAGCTTTTGTCCGGAGCTTTGCCGATTGAGTTTGCAATGGATACAGCATCGAATATGAACCATGCAAGGAGCAGTATCCAAGGGAGTATTTTGACAAGGACACGCTTAAGATCAGCTTCAAGTAGTCTTCTCATAGATCCATCTCCCTTCTGTCAAATGTCGCAATATTGATTGCTACAACGATAGCCAGATAAATAAGTGCCGGTATGATCGTATAACCAATGTTTCCCGCCTGGAAATCCGCAAAGGAAGAATCCAAAAGGCCCATAAAGCTTATGTCATAAACAGGAAGTTTAAATCTATCCTGAACCGCCTTTAGAAGGCCGGTCCCAACAGCGCCTGCCAGCACCAGTACCAGCATTCCTCCGGCTGCGCTCATGGTCAGGAAAAGAACCAGTGATGCCAGTGCCATTATTCCAAGTCCTCTGATGACGCTGTATACGCAAAACAGAAGAAGAAACGCGTTCTGTTTGGGAGATATCGGAAGCCCTGAAACAGTATTCTTTATCAGTGCTGCAACATACAGGATAAGATATGTTCCGCAGTATAATACGAGTGAGTCCTTAAGCTTGGAAAACACTATGTTTTTGCGCTCCATTCCCATTCCGATCATGCTTATCATGATTCCGCTCTTTATCTCATCGGAATAGACAGATAAAAAGATTGGAATACTTAAGAATATGAGACCAATGTTTCCGAATAAAGACTTGTACAACTCCATCTGGCCGGCAGCTGTACTGGCAGCTCCCTTAAACAGTATAAACAGCACCAGTATCAGCACGATCACGTACATTGACGGCTTGGCTATTATTCTTTTTAAATCTGCTTTCATCAGTCTATTCATTGATTTGAACCTCCGATCAGTCGGAAATAAACATCCTCGAGAGAAGATTTCTCTGTGACTTCACGCATGATCTTGATTCCGTTCTCTTCCAGCACTTTCTTGGCTCTTTCAACGTCATCCACTGCGATCTCAACTGCCGGCTGGTTCTCCTGAAGATCCTGCTGAGTAATCTCTTTTACCACATAGCCTTCATTGACGATTCCAAATCTGTCAGCTGTATGCTCAAGCTCTCCCAGAATGTGGGATGAAATGATAACCGTCATGCCAAACTCATCTCTGAGTTTCTTGACCAGATTACGGATATCGGCAATACCCTGTGGATCAAGTCCGTTGGTGGGCTCGTCCAGGATGAGGATATCGGGATTTCCAAGGATAGCATTTGCTATTCCAAGTCTCTGCTGCATACCAAGAGAGAAGGATTTTACAGGCTTATTGACACCTTTAAGGCCAACTATCTCAAGAACCCTTGCAATCTCCTGTTTACGCTCTTTTCTGGGGATTCCCTTTACAGTTGCAAAATACTTAAGGTTCTTTTCAGCATTGAGGTAATTATAGAATCTGCAACCAACAAGGAAGCCTATCTTGCTTCTGTTCTTAAGGAGTTCTTTCTTGGTCGTAGAACCCACAATTGATACGTTACCTGAATTTACCTCAGACAGGCCCAGGATCATCTTAAAGATTGTGGTCTTACCTGCGCCGTTTCTGCCCACAAGGCCGTAGATATCGCCCTTGTTTACCTGCATATTTACGTTTTTAAGCACTTCGTGCTTGCCATAGGATTTATTTACATTTTCAAGTTTAATTACCGCTTCGCTCATCTTATTTCCTCCCTATCACCAAACCGCGATCCTTTTTTCAGGTTCGAGGTACATGCCATCGCCTTCTACTATTCCGTATGTCTCGTAAAACTCATCAAACTGCTGCAATCCAACATTTACTCTGTAAAAAGCAAGAGGATGAGAATCCCCGGAGAAATAGCTCTTTTCCGCTTCCAAAGGCATGTTTACCCTCCAAAGCCGTGCATAGGAGGTAAAGAACAGATCATAGTCAAAGTCCGGAACCTTGGAGGCCAGATAAAGAGTTGCCTTCAGGCCGCCCATGTCGGCCGTTGCCTCTCCGGTGAGGTTTGATCCGTTATAAAGACCTGATCCCGGAAATGGCGTTAAGGTCGAATAATATGAAGCAACCTTGTCGTTGAGATCAACAAATGCCACCTGATCATTGTAGGGCAGCCAGGAACTCTTTATGCCGTTCTTGTCGTAAAGAGATCCTCCACTGTCAAAGCCGTGAGTGATCTCGTGACCGATTATGGCGCTGAGTCCCCCCAGCTTCTCTTCATAGGTCATATCAGGTGAATAGCTGTTGGGTTCGCATATTCCGGCACAGATATATATTCCATTGGTTGCCGGATTATAGAATGCGTTTGTAGTTGTAGTAGATGTGTCTTTTCCAAGCGGATCCCAATAATCCTTCCTGAATTTCTCGCCTGCGAGGAAAGCTCTGTGATTAACCGAATATCTCTGCATAGCATAATAGGCATCCAAAAAGCTTCCGCCCTCTTCTTTGGATTTGAACGGAGTCTTGCTGTAATCAAGAACCTCAAAATTCTGATAGGCTATATGGATTCCTATATTATTAAGCTTATCAAGGCATGCTGCCTTGCCCTCGTCAGACAGCCAGGGCTCTTCGGCAAAGATCACATTATATGCGTCAATAATGTCCTCTGTCATTTTTGTAAGCTCTGCTGTGGTTGCATCATCGAAATAGTTCTCAACATAGGTTTTGTTGAGAGCTCCGAGCATTGCTGTATGTCCTATGAAATACTCGAACTGCAGAGAGTCTTCGCGCTGCTGCTCTGACTTACCGAAGTCCATAGGCTGCTGAGTCTTGGATTTCGAGAATTCACTCATTTTATCCAGTGTGTCCCTGTCAAGGCACATTGCACTGTCCAGGCAATAATTGACTATCAGATAGTCCTTCATCTCGTCCAGATTGCTCTTCTTGCACAGCCCTGCGAGCCTCTTTGTGTAAAACTCGGAAATAACCAAATATTCAGCGTTTGAAAATCCCCAATCATCCAAAAGTTTGATAAGCGGGAATTTTCCTGCGATATTTGCTGCCTCATCTCTGGTTTTTGTGCTTTTTGCCACGTCTTCTAAAGTCATGTCCACCGTTGAAGAAGCAACTGCTTTCTCCCACTTAAGGCAGTTCTTAAAGATCTTTTTCGCATCGTTCTTCGGATAGCCAAGGGCCTCTAACATGTACAGCACCTTGTTCTCTACCTGTTCATACATCTCAAGAGCCGATGCTGCATTCAGCCTGTCATAATAAAACTTCCCGTTCGGAGCCTGCAGGGAAAGCTTCGGGGTATCTACTATTGTAAGGTTAATATCGGGATACTCTTCAATATGATATGAATCCATTACGTCCACCGTTATCGGCGCAAGCGCAAGTGGATTTCTCTCAAGATCTCCAAAGAAAGCATACAGTTCATCCATGCTGCTTATGGACTCAATGTCTGCTATATAGGGCTTTAGAGGTTCTACGCCCTGACTGTTTCTATAATCCCAGTCTGATGAAAGCGCATAGTACTTTCTGAGTACCTCCGCCTCTTCTCCGGGTAGTGATTCATCTGTAGCAGCTTTTTTCATCTTTTCCAGAACCAGATCCGAAACGTCCTGAAATACGCCGCTGTATTCATTGCCCATTTCCAGCTTCCACTCTTTGTTTTTGGCCGCTGCGAAATCATCCTGCGGGCGATACTCCTTATCCGCCTTCACTGAATCATAAAGGTCGGAGTCAACCCACCCCTTACTCAGCGCAGAGCTTAGACGATCCTGAAAGCTTTCTGCCGTCTCCTTGGAAACTGCAGAACATGCCGTCAGGACAAAGGCCATCACCAGCGAAGTCACAACAATCGTCGGTCTTTTCTTCATCAGTCCTACTCCTCTCGTAACTTTGTCACTACAAATCTCAACAATTCTCTTACTTACCATTATAACGGCAATTTTGCACCAAAATTCCAAAAAGAATATAAAAAATGAGCCTCCGCGTAATGCGGAGGCTCAAACACTTACATATCAGGTACCTATTATCCCTCGATAGCTATCAGATTCTTTTCCGGAATCTTCTTGTCCATGGCCTTTTTAGGAATTGTCAGATTCAGAACACCGTGTCTGTAGTTGGCTTCAATGTCGCCTTTCTCGACATTTTCACCTACGTAGAAGCTCCTCGTCATGGATCCGGCGTACCTCTCCTGACGGATCAGTTTGCCTTTCTTGTCCTCATCTCTGTCAAGGTTCTTGGATGCGCTTATTGTGATGTAACCGTCGTTCAGTTCTACTGTGATGTCTTCTTTCTTGAAGCCCGGAAGATCTATTGAAACCTCATAGTTGTCGTCCTTCTCACGGATATCGGTCTTCATCATCCTTGCTGCCTTTCTTCCGTAGAGCTTACGCTCCATGCCTCGACTCATGTCGTCGAATTCCTTCATGTAAGGGAATCCAAACAGATCGTCTATGAAATTCTCTTCAAAAATACTAGGTGTTAACATAATGCTTACCTCCTTTGCACAAAAACAATTGGTTAACTGTTATTGAGCAATGGGACGGAGGGTTTGGATCTTAGGAAAGTTAAGTCCTAACGGTCTTCTCTGTTCCTTTGTTCTATAATCACTATAACACCACTATTAGCACTCGTCAACCGAGAGTGCTAATTTGGATAAAAAGGTATTGTACACTCCAATACAGAATTAATCTTTTTCCAAAAAAGAGAATTAGCCTTGGCTTTTACGCTGCATCAGACATGTAACTATGCGTCCCTCTGTCTTATCATCGTATTATCTAAAACACTATTTTGTTGATTTATACGGAGGAAATACCATGTTTGATATGAGAACAAGAGAAATACAGGAAGCCATTGCTGCAGCAGACGTTGCACTTGATCACCTTGAAAGAGCCAAAAGAAGTCTATCTAGTGCCAGCGGTTGGGGATTATTCGATACCCTCGGTGGCGGATTTATCAGCGGTCTTATTAAACACAGTAAAATGAGCGATGCTGAACATGAGATCAACCAGGCAAAACAAGCTCTGGAAAAATTCTCTAAAGAGCTTAGAGATGTAAACGGCTATTCATCGGTGCACATCAACGGATTCCTTACATTCGGAGATCTTTTCTGTGATGGATTTTTGATGGATGTCATTGTACAGTCCCAGATTGGCAAGGCAAAGCGCGAGTGCGAAAACGCTATCAGCCAGGTTACAAGCATTAGAAACGACCTTCAGAGAATGCTCTGACGAGCCCAATACTCATCATAATTGGAGCAAAAGAGATATCAGCGGAATAGTCGCTACCGATAAAAGCGTAGATAATGCCACTCCCTTAGAAGCCAGGGCGTAATTGCCCCCATATTGCTGCGCAACCATCGCAGTCATAGAGCCTATCGGAGTTGCAAGCATGACATAGCACACCTGCAAAATAAGCTTGTCATCGATGAATAATCCAAGGAGCAGAACTCCAAGGATTGGTACTGCTATCAGCTTAATCAGTGAAAATACCAGGAGCTTCACGTCACCGAACAGCTCCCTGACTTTTATGGAAGTCATGGACTGACCGATTACCATCATGCTAAGAGGCGCAGCGATGCTGCTGAGGTGCTTGGCAGATGAAGTGATAAAAGACGGCATATGAATACCGGAAACATATATAGTGATCGAAATGATGCAGGAAATGACGCCAATGTTCAGGATCTTTTTGAGCGGATTTCCACCTTTAAGCGGATTATCACCCTTAATTGCCGCGATTCCATATGTGTACATGAGAAAATTGTAGGGAAACTGAAAAAGTGCCCCGTACAGCACCGCTTCCGGGCCATACGCAGCCTGTAATATGGGAAGCCCCATAAACCCTACATTGGAAAAGATTGTCATGACGCGGTAAATACTTTTATCATCGTTCTGAACCCTTAGAATTGGCAGAATAATGAAGGATATCACAATCAAAAAAGCATACACTGCCAAAGTAACAAGAAATCCAAATAACAGGGAGCTTCCTCTGATGGTACTCTCCTCATTCATTCCGGCTGACAGTATCAAGGCCGGAGTTGCGATATTTACTACAATCCACGAGAGGGTCTTACACCCACTGTCGGTGAGAAAGCTCTTTTTCCCACAAAAAAAGCCGATTCCCATCATTATGAATAAAACGATCATCTGCTGAACCAGAACCATTTAATGCCCCTTTACATAGTACTCTTCCATAGTCTCCAGGCATATCGCCACGAGAGCTTCCCGGTCATACGCCGAAAGCCGCCTGAATGCGTCAGAAGTTATCTTACCACCATTTTCGCTCAAAAACCAAAGGTTTGTATCCGTGATGAAGTCCATGGTAAGTGTCTTTTCCACTGCTTCCTCAGAATTTACTTCTTTTAATCCGGGCAAAAGAACTTTAAGCATCATATTCTCGTGATTCCCGGCGATGGGGATGACATTTGGCTTATTCATCATCCAAGTCAGAACCTCCACCGGCTTAGGTCCACGATCAACGCAATCTCCAAGCACATATAGCGTATCTTCATCAGAGAAACCTATGAGCTTAACAAGCTCCATCAGTTCGTCGTAACATCCATGGATATCTGAAACAGCGTAAGTTGCCATAAATACCCCCTTTTTAGGTCCGGTTCTGATTTGATTCTATATCTTCTTCCGCAAATGCCAAATGCAGTATCTTTTCATACTCAGCCGGGCAAATCTCAGTTATCTCTTTTGCCCCTACCAGTCTGAACCCGTCGTAAGTAAACTTCGGAGTTGTCGCGCAGGACATGAAGCAATAGCTGTTCTTGTCCAGGTTCTCCGCCGCAAATATGGTGCCTTTTGGTATGACCGCCATCGCATTCTGCCCATCTCCGGCTCCAATAACCAGCTCAGAGCACTTTCCATCAAGTATCATTGTGATCTTGAGCGCACATCCCTCGTGATGATACCATATTTCATCGCAGTCTATCTGATGAAAATGAGATATATCCTCCCCGGCAAGCAGAAAATATATGCTGCCCATCATAGAGCGATTTTCATGCGTAAATGGCGCAGTATAGACCTCGGAAAACCAGCCGCCTTCCGGATGTCTTTCAAGATTATACTTTTTTATCAGCTCTTCTGCTCTTGCCATTCCAATACTCTCCCATTTCCTTTTTAACATTGTATCACAGTGAGTCACCGGGTGAGTCACCGGGGACGGTTCTCTTTGACTCATTTAGAGTCAATGGGGACGGTTCTCTTTGACTCTATTTTTAAATGACAAACCTATAGTTGAAAGAAAAAAATCCTACTGTACCTATGCAAAAAGCATACCAATACAGTAGGAATCACCTTATTTTTTAAGTATCAGCACCCCGTTAGGCTCAAGCTTACCATCACTCCACTTGCGCGAGTATACAACGCCCTCAAATCCGCTAACATCGATCTCCACCGCATTCTCTTCGCAGTTAAGGTAGATCTGAATGCTCTCATTTTCCCCAATCTTGGTAAAAGAGATAACCCTCTTCTCCTCAATATCATTAGGAAAATGGAAGTTTCTGCTCTTGCAGGACTGCAGGGTCTTTCTCATATCGATGAGGCGCTTCATCTCTGAAATCTCGCCATCTTTAAGGCCGGTGTCGATCTCATCCCAAGGCATGCAGCGTCTGCAGTCAGGATCATAGGATCCATCCATGACCACCTCTGTTCCGTAGTAGATACAGGGGCTTCCCGGCATAGTGAACAGGACAGCAAGCTGCTGGTAAAAGATATCTATGTTGTGCCCTGCTTTATCCAAAAGCCTGTTGGTATCATGAGAATCCAGGAGATTGAACAAAACATCGTTTACCTGAGCATAATACATGGTAAAGCATCTGTTTATGTCGTATTCAAAAGACTCTCTTCCTCTGTTCTTGTAAACCCAGAAGTCCGAAATAGCCGTAGTCAGCGGATAATTCATGACTGAATCATACTCATCTCCGCGAAGCCATGAGATGGAATCGTGCCAGATCTCACCAAGAAGATAGAAATCATCCTTCATATGGCAGGTCATGTATCTCAAGGCCTTAAGGAATGAGTGAGAAACCTCATTTCCTACGTCAAACCTTAGTCCGTCTATGTCAAAGGTCTCAATCCAGAACCTGACAATATCCAGCAGATAGTCCTGAACCTTGGGGTTATTGGTATTGAGCTTGGGCATGTACTCTGCGAATGCAAAAGAGTAATACCTTCCGTCCCTTGTATCCCTACCCTTCTCAAGTGGCCACTTATTTATCATGTACCAGTCG
>JAEEGK010014504.1_pt1 | contig 17602 bp, 19 predicted proteins | sample 8958771 | NCBI WGS metagenome assembly JAEEGK01 (sample SAMN16246547, study PRJNA631951) | gut metagenome | biome: gut microbiome; feature: rumen; material: SC-attached | host: Bos | place: Iran: Karaj | collected 2018-10
TACCAAGTTTAATAGTAACACTTAAATCTTTTTTCACTTAAAGATAGCCCACAACCGCATACAAAGCCACTGAAAAAACGCCGATAATACATACCATCCAAAGCCATGCAAGAATTTCACTTCTTACAGACAAAACCTCCAGCGCTCCACTATTTGCGCTGGTGGCTATGATCTGTTCATTTGGCAGATAGTCATACTCTGCATCAGAAGGCACTTTCTTATTGTTGCCGCCTATAGACGCAGCTCCCATTTCAGAAGCGGGAGTGTAGTCATGATAAGTAACCTCAGGCACTTCTTCATCTTTGTTATCTCCAAGCAAAAGAGATTCTACTGCCCCATTCACATCCGGGAAAATCCCAAACTGTGATTCAACCTGAAAAGGCATGATGAGCTTTAATGCTACAATAGCCCAAAGCACACCCATAAACCACTTAGGTGCCTTCTTTAAAGGAAACCTCAAAAGAATAACTGCTATCATGAGAAATGAGGCTGTTATGCTCATCTCAAGAATTTTAATAAAAACTGTCCCCATACATTTCACTCCAATTTTCAAGTAATCCAGGTACTGTGAAAGCACCTATTTCTGTAATTCATTTATTTTCCTGCACCATATCCCAACAAAAGCAAGCAATTTAATCCTTCGCCTTATCAATGATTTCCCTAATCTCATCAAGCTCCTTTTTTGAGAGCTTCTGACGAGAAGTGAAAGCTGCAAGAAAAGCAGGTAAGGATCCCCCAAATGTTTCCTCTACAAACTCCTCGCTCTTTCTCGTATAAAATTCTTCCTGTGAGATTTTGGATGAGACAACTCCATCCTCATTTTGAAATAAACCCTTCTCGCAGAGTTTCTTAAGAACTGTGTAGGTGGTAGATTTCTTCCACCCGAATTCATCGGTGCAAAGCTTTACAAGCTCTCCCGAACCAACAGGCTCCTTCTCCCATATAAGCCTGGCAAACTGCATCTGAACTTCCCCTAATTCAACTGCCATATTTACCTCCTTGGTCTATTCTGTGTAGACTTCATATTCTGAGTTTACTCTGAATAGACCAAGTTATCAACCTTTATTCTCTATAGCTTGCAATCTGGTCATTTTGTCATCAAATGATACTCTGTTATAATCGGAAAATTATTTTCAGAATCTTATGCTGCTCAAATTCTCACCCGAGGCAAATCTCTCGTACATATCGATTTTTCTCTTGTACATTTCAAGCACAAAAGAAATCCTGTCTTCACTCACCTGCGAATCCTTATGATACATCTCCCTAATGTGTTCCTGGCTTGGAAGCAGTCCGATATCAATAAGCTTTTTGTTCTGGACATACTTTAAAAGTTCCAGTTCTTTTTCCTTAAAGCCTTGGGCATCCTGAGAAAGTACATACTTATCTGTTACCGGAACAATATCCCTGCCAACCAACATACTCTTTCCACTATCATAAATAGGAGCCATGGATATGAACTTAAGAGTATCCGCATCCCGCAGGACTGATATATTAGTCAGATGTCTGTCGCGGTTACTGAAGATAAAATCTATAAGAATTTCAAATTCCAGATACTCTCTGACCGTATTTCTATCAAGGCCGTTTTTATCGCATACGTTTATAAAATGCTCATATCGGGAAAGATTATTTGGTTTTAGCTCACTCGTCATAACAGCATAAGCAGAAACCAGTTCTTTTTTTTGTGTTGTAAAAAGATCTGAAACGCATCCATAATCATATTCCTTGCCATCAATGTGCAAAAGCGAGTATTGTACCGCATCCCTTCCCTGTGCCTTTATTGCTTCGCTTACGATAACCTCATTGATACTTTCACTTGAATAAATATCGTGGTTTCCCTTCACAAGTTTCCGAGTTCCTCGGTCAATGATCCATGTCTTTTCCAGGTTACCCTGGAGTGATGAATTGGGGTGATATTCCTCAACTTCATCATCACCCATCTTAATCTTCCCCAACAACAGATTCTCTTTAAAGTCATTGTCAAACAGATTTATCTTTTCCCAAGTGAGGTCTGATCCCAAAGGCCTGATCCAGTAATAATCAGTAAGGCTGAGTCCAAGATTTTGCGTCAGGAAAAGACCTGTTGTTTCAATGCCATTGTTCCTTAACATATTCTCTATCTTTCCCTGTTTTATCGGAATGGCTCTGTCACGCCACCACTCAATAAGTCCCCTGGGACTGGTCCTGTTCTGCAATGGCAAAAGTGCTGTGTTCTCCTTTTTACCAAGCTTAACTATATTTCCGTCTTCGCCTATCTGAAGTATCATCACTTCTTCATTTTTACGCATCAGAGTAAACATTGCCATTTCATTCACCACCTAACAGTTCATTCTCATATTCGTTCTCGAGAGACATCCACGCATAGTCAGATACAAAACTGCTTGGTACATATTTCTGCTCATCCAATTTCTTAATCTTTCGGACACCACCTACAATATAATCTATTTCGTAGTGATCATCATCGGATAAAAGAAGTCTTCCTGAAATGTCATACTCATCGCTGCACACCGTCTCGACAAGGATTTCTCCCCTATCACGATAGATAGCCTCCATGATTGCCCTGTTAACGAATTCTCCCATGGTTTCACCCATAGTCTTAGCATGTTCTTTGATAAAATCAAGATTTCCCTTATCTGTTCGAACCCTGATCTGATCAGTGGAATTTACGTATCTTTTCGTTGCTTCTTTCTGTGCTTCTGTATAGGTTGCTCCCATAGATGACCTCCTACGCAAATATAGATACACTATATCTACTATTATAGTGTATCTATATTTTAGTAATGTGTCAATCTTTATCCGCTTTTGACGGTTAGCAGTAACAAATTACAGCACTGCAGGTAGATATTTCTTGCTTTCTTTTTCAATCACATCGCTGATCCATTCCTTGTCCATAAGGTTGTCGAAAGCACCTGCCAGTACTGATTCGCCTGCATAATTGTCGAATTCGTTCTGTTTCTGTTCAAGCACCAGCATCATTTCTTCGTCTATGGTTTCCGGGCAAAGAAGATGGTACACCGTCACGTTCCTGACCTGGCCCATTCGGTAAACCCTGGAGAGTGCCTGGCTTGTAAGGGACGGCTTTATCTGCGGCTCACAGAATATCACCATGCTGGCAGCCTGTATGTTAAGACCCACTCCTCCTGCTATTATCTGGCAGAGCAGGATGCTTCCATCTTTTGCCTCGCCAAATCTGTCGACTATATCCTGCCTATGAGCTACGGGTGTATCTCCACTTATAACGCCTATGCACATATCGCCAAGGATCGCGGCCACTTTGGATATGGTATCTCTAAAGAAGGAATACACAACGACTTTTCTTCCCTCCGCCTTTGCCTCATTGCACAGCTCAAGGAGCCTGCAGGTTTTAGCGGAAGTTTTTATGTCTTCCTGAAGAAAGCCCACGCGGCGCATATCCTGGAAATTCCTGTTCATGACAGCCGCAGTATACGCTTTTTGGTCGTCAAAAGACATTTCGCACCATTCCTGTTTCTCGTCGATAGGAGGCAGCTCTTTTAACACCTGAGTCCTTGTCCTTCGCAGATAAACAGGAGATAGCGCCTCTCTGAATTCCGGAACATGGCTAAGGTGCGCCATTCCTCGAACCTCCTTGGTCATGTCAGGCCTTACAAAATCTATCAGATTGCACATTTCATCGACACGATTCTCCAGAGGTGTCCCGGTCATCATAAGAATGCGCTTGGATTCATTATCAAGGCGCCTGATGTACATGGTCCTCTTGGCATCGGGGTTCTTGATGTAATGCGCCTCATCAATTACCAGCATCTCGAGAGTCATGTGATTGTCGATACGATCCACTATTTTCCCCATGGATTCGTAGTTGGTGATGGCGGCTCCCCCATGATCTCTCCACCTGTCAAATGCATCATCTAAAGTCTGGCCATGCAGAATGTACGCATCAATGTTGCTGAACTTCGATAGCTCTTTTGACCAGTTGACAAGGACACTGGCCGGGCAGACCACCAGAAAATGGCATAATCCATCCGTGGTTTCTTGAATATGAGCCATGGCAGCTATCGCCTGAATGGTCTTACCAAGGCCCATCTCATCGCCGAGGAGGACCTTGCTTTGATGCAATATATACTTTGCGCCGAATTCCTGATACACACGCAGGTTCCCTCGAAAGGTCTTTTGCGAAAGTTGCATGCTACTTATTTCTTCGGCCAGCTGCCCGGGTATGCTGTCGTAGATAAACGGCCTGTTACCACTGCTACTTCCAAGCTTCTCCAGCAGGGCATAGAAATCCGCGCCGTTTAGCGTAAAAGCCTGCACTGCATCTTCGCTAAGCGAATTGATGGCGCAGTGATACCTGTCAATAAGGCCAAGGAGCTTTTCAAAGAAATCGCTGTTGCAGAATTCGTATATCTCCGCAACCATATTAATGGTGCGTGTTTTCTTATCGTTTCCGGAAAAGAGCCATCCAAAGCCGCCAAGTATTATACCTGAGGATGCGACTTTCGCGGCATACAGATCAAGGTTTTTGGCCGGCTCCTGAGCATCTCTGCGCACATCTTCACTCTTTAGATAGCGGTACATCTCAGTAATCAGCTCAGGGTCATTTGCATCAAGCACGATGGAAACCCTTGATGAGAGGCTGTTTGCAAATTCAGTGATAATATGCCTTATGGCCTCTATCTGCTTCTCGCCGATGCCTTCTATGTTCCGGATGTCGTAATCAGTAGCTTTTGCGATCTTCCCAAGGTCGGTATATCCGGCCTCCTGAAGGGCTGCCACGCGTATACCAACCTTGGCATTCTTAAGCTCCTCAACGGAAAATTCGCCAAGAGATTCTCTGGCTTTTTCGGATGCCATCCTTTTGCAAATGGCTTTAATGCGGCTTTCCTGCGAGTCTTTCTCTGCATAGATGCTCTTAAACGCATCGTTGGTGTCATTTATCGCTTTTATTAGTTTTTTCAGATCCTTAAAGTCAGGTTTCTTCATGGCTTCATACCTTTATCGGCTGTGTCTTGAGACAATTGTACGAAACTGGAAGTTATTTAGTTCTCGTTCAATCCGTGAACAGTAAAGATTGTATTCTTCTCAAACATCCCTACAGCAAATGCCAATTTGAAATAAAAAGGCATATTCTCATAGGCTTCAAAACTTGTGCGCTGTAAAAATTCATCTACAGATAACTCTTCAACATAACCATAAGGATTTGCTACAGTTATCTTGTCATTAGGAATATCCATCCCAACAAGCAGGGAATAATGAAGAGTCCACACATCACCATACTTAGCTGCCCACTCAAATGGCACAGGTACTCCTCTTGCCAGATTTTCATAAGCTGCATCTATCAGTTCCGTGTTTGACATGTATTTATGGATGGACGTAGTGTACTCCGGAAAGCGCTTGTTCATTTCTTCGCAGAACTTATCTCCTGTTGAGGTTATGACCTTGCCATATTCATTGTACAGATCCTCTTCTGTCAGATGTCTCCCATTCCATGCAGAAAACATCTCAATACAAGCATAACCACAGGAAACATCCTGGGTTATTACCTCTACTCCATCAACATATACCGGAGCACCATATTTATCATCTTTATATATAGATGAATAATCAGTAAGGATTCTTCCTGTCTGTATCCGTAGCTTTATCAAAAGTCCCACCAACACAATAATAATCAGCGTTATAAAAATGAGAACACTGCGAATTGTCTTTTTCAAATAATGCCTCCTCTATCGTGTATAAACTGTAAGTTATGAATTCATCTCATCAACAACGTCCGCCGGCTTTACAGTCATTTCTACCCATGCCGGAATAAAACCGCTTTTAGCCGCATTTCTGGCGGATCTGATGTTTGACCATGCAGAGCAATAAAACGGAACCTTTCCCCGATTTAGAATCTCTTTTGCCAGTTTGCTAGTCAGTGCTGATGCAATCCCTTTTTGCCTGTATTCCGGCAGAACGTCTATGCCTATCTGCCACATTTCATCGCAATCTGCTGAACAGGCCGCAAAACCAATCAATCTGCCATTATCGTATGCTCCAATACCCAGCATATCCAGATGGCTGCGATCCTTACATAGTGCATTACTCCATTCAGGCAGATACAAATTCTTGAAATCCTCTTGAACCAGTATGTGCGTTTCATATAAGCACTCAGCATCAGGAATTTTGTTTACATCAGGAAGATAATATTCAGCCATGAAACATACCTTATGCCCCCGCTCTAACAGTCTATCATTGAGCCAGTGCATATTTGGCGTTTCAAAGCAATGATAAAACTCAAACTTGCCTATATACTCCGTTACCAGATCCGATACTTCTTTTGTTGTAGCCACAACGATATTACTTCCATAGGAAACAAAATTACATATGATTGGTTCCTTATAATACTTTCGCGCATTCTTGCCTAAACAAAATGGCACAATAACATTCTTATCTGAAAGGAAATCATGCGCCTGGCAGCCTATATCCTCTGCAGACTGCTTCAACGCGATCTCCTTTATCTCACCATTATTCATTACTTAAAACCTCATTGTTCATGGATCGTTTTACTGAAAGATAAATCATATAACACTTTCAATTAATTGTACTGTTTCAGACAATCCACCCTCAGTCCTGATCTTATCAGATATTTCCATTGCATTTTTGCTTTTTTCATCATACGTATCTTGCATTTGAACAATGGAATTATAGATATTTTCTTCAGTCAGCTCCTTTGCTTTCAATGGTTCCGTGGCCACATTTAAATTTCTAAGCTGCATTGCAAATCCCATCTGGTCCAGCACATGAGGAACCGGTATGGACGGTATTCCATAGATCATGGTTGCAGCAGATGTTCCAAAACCACAGTGATGAATCACGAAGCTGCACTGTTTGAAGAGCCAGCTGTGAGGAACACTCCCAACAGACATCATTGTTTCCGGAAGTTTATACTCTTCAAGTGATTTTTGAAACCCTTGTATGATTGCCCTGCATCCCGCCTTTTGAAATGCTTTGACAAACATATCCAGTTTATCCGTTTCTGCTTTATCTTCGAATGACATTGCGCCGAGTGCGAGCAGAACAGGCTTTTCACCACTTTTAAGAAAGGCTGTTAATTCCTCACTTGGCGAATATACCTCCTCTTCTTCAAACCAATAGCCTGTCAAAATATGCTGGTCTTCCCAATACAGGCTTCTTGTCACAACAAATTTACTTATGGGGATCAGGTCGAGTTTTTGAGACATCAGGGAATCACCGACTCTCATCGCTTTAAGGCCATAAACCTTTCTGATCTTGTTATATGGCTTATTTATCTGTTTACCGGGGCAGGCTCGCGGAATATGGTGTAAACTGTAGCTTCATTTGTTTTAACTCAGTTCCGCGATTTATCATCCTTGAATCACCGGTCATGACAAATCCATTATTCTCGTAAAAATGTCTTGCCCTTGTGTTATCTTCAAGGACCCACAACCGGATGCATTCCGGTTTCAAGGAATTCTTGATAAAATCTATAAACTGACTGCCGAGCCCTTTCCCTCTGTATTCATTTAATATGTAAAAGCTTTCTATTTCTAAAGCATTATTTTCTACTCCGGTCTTAACAATTCCTGCTGTCTGATCTGATTCTTGCAACAGATAATAGATGTATTTATCGTCTTTTATTGAATCTAAGAATTCCTCAGTCCTTTTTGCTGCAGTATCTAAATTAATAAAACTATCCGGAAAAACACCCCTATAGGCCGACTTCCATGCCTCAGAATGAACTTCACCTACAACACCTGCATCTGCCACACCGGCTACCCTTATTTCCAAACAGCCTCTCCCTTTTATTAAACACATTCGCGATGAGGTAACTTTAAAGTTAATTTATCCCGTACACCGCGACTCCCAATACCGCAGAAAACACTATAAGAATAATGGGGGATATTTTCTTCTTCAGCAGCTTTCGTAATCCGAAATAGAATAAAGCCAATATAGCTGTCATGAGTATAGGCCATAAATCTGCCGGCTGTTGCCTTAGCGGCACAGCACAGTTGCTCAATATCATATAAAAACCTGTAGCAGCTATGATTCCGATAATGCAAGGTTTCAATCCGCGAAGTATTGCCTGTACGTATTTATTTCCGAGCATCCTCCTCATGATAACCATGATCAAAAGAATGATAAAAAACGCAGGAATCACGACAGCAAATGTTGCGATTATCCCACCTAAAACTCCGGCCTTACTACATCCGACATATGTTGCAAGGTTGACCATGATCGGTCCTGGAGTACTTTCGCTTATGGCAATCATATTTGTTAAAGCTTCGTCACTAAGCCATCCATATGCGAGTACAACATCCCTGATCAGGGGAATCGCCGCATATGCACCACCGAATGAGAATAATCCAACCGTCAAAAAGCCGATAAACAATTCAAGGTAAATCATTCTTTTACACCACCTTTCTCAGATGGCTTTCCCTGAATAATGAAAATTACCAAACTGACCACAGCGGCGATCAGCATGAGAAATATAGAGGAAAAATTCCAAGCAAAAATGTCGATCAAAAGCATCGCCGCAAAAGAACAACCCATGATCACACAGGTAATGACTTTCTTTTTCATCTTAATGAACATGTTGATTCCGGCATCGAGAATAAGAATTCCAACTGCAACTCTTATTCCCTTAAAAGCGTTTGAAATCCATGTAATCTCCAGAAAATCATTTAAGAATACAGAGATCAGATAAATAATGATAAATGATGGCAGCACAACCCCAAACGTGGCTGCAATTGCTCCCCATATGCCCTTCTGTTTGTATCCGACATAGGTAGCGCAATTAATAGCAATCGGACCCGGGGTAGATTCAGCTATCACGGTTATATCCATCATTTCATCATGTGTGATCCACTTTTTCTTCTCCACACATATATTCTCTATGATCGAGATCATGGCGTATCCACCGCCGAAGGTAAACAGCCCGATCTTTGCAAATGTAAGAAACAATATCAGAATCATTTAGTCTCCAGTTGCAAATGTGTTTTGGTCCAGGTATTGTGCGGTAGACCGCCTTTCTTTGCAACACTGTTCAAAAGCACTGCCAAAAGGATCGGGAAATAGATAATGCAAGCCGCGGTCAGAATGGTACGATCAAGATTTGTTGCTTCGGATGACATATAGCTGATTGCCGTGTTTATTATCAATATGATGGAAATAAGAACCATCATGGGTTCGGCAAAATATAGAAGCAGGTTTCGATAAAGCAGCTCTCTTCCGGATACTTTTCTTTCAGGGTCAGTATCGCTTACTATTCTTACCTTTACAAGGGCATTTCCGATGGTCTGCTTCTTCCAGTGTCTCGGAAGCCAGATAAAATATCCTGCCAAAAGCAGTAGTTTAAAGCCTTCCACCTGAAACAGATCTGAGAAAATATACTTTTCAAAGAAATGATATGCCACGTAGTTTACACCCAGGTTGATCAGGTTGCATACGATCCAGTCCACGGAAAAAGCGGTAAATGCACGGATAATTCCAAGCTTCTTGCCTCTTTCTGCCGCAGCCTGATCCATTTCCTCCACAGAAGGTAAAAATCGCATAAGGATCGGTGCCAGCCAGAATCCGATCATACAGCCCAGGGTATTATTCATCAGGTCATCCACGTCAGGGCAACGGAAGGCATAGGGATATATTCCCCATACACCTGAAAGTTGGGTCATTTCATAAAACGCACTTACCAAAAATCCGATTCCTACCGCCTTTTTCCAGCTTACTCTGAAATAGTATCTGAGATAGAATCCAAGAGGAACCTGCATCACGATGTTAGCTATAATCTGGAAAAGCATGAATGATCTTAACGCCGCTTTCCAGTTGGCAGCCACAAACCAGGTGCTTGTATCTCCTGCCTCAAAGCCGGCACTTATAAATACTGCTTCTATGTTATTAAACAAATGATGATTAAACTGTACAGGCTTCCTGCTGAGCACTTCCTCAATCGTCGGTAAGGGCAAAAGTGTCAAAAAGAAAGCGCACATCATATAGAAAACAAATGAAAAGATTACCGTAGCTCTCATAGCCGAAAGACCATTATACTTACGATAATTCCATACCAAAAACGGAATAGTGATCAAGCATACAATTGAGGGGAACAGCATGATTGCAGATACGATCGGAACAGAATAATTCGATAATACAGATAACATTTCTAAATCTTTTAAACCTCTTAAATAATTATTTCCACATCCATACGATCAGGTTATCCGACCGCGACATACCAAGCTTTTTCTGTAAGCATAGCGATGCATGGTTTTCTTTTTCCACCTGACCGAAAGGAATATTACCTTCTTCCATGGTTTTGATAATAAAATGTGACTGAAGGGCACTTCCGAAGCCTTTATGTCTGTATTCGGGAAATACATACAGGATGCCCATGCTTCCTTCCAAATGTTCCCCGATAAATCCGATCAACCGGTCCTGACTATACCCAAGTAAAATGTTTTTTCTAGCCACTACCTCTTTAAGTTCGTCCGGGCTGATCATATCGTAGTTTTCTATCAGCATGGGAAGATCGTGTTCATCAGCCACCCTGACAGATATGCGGTCATCAGGTACCGGTTTTTCACCAAAATATGCAACCTGATAGCAATCCATCATTTCGGAAAAGTTGAATCTTTTGAACGCCTCCCGGCCAAGAATCTCATTAGAAACCATCAGCAGATTGCATTCGCCTCCACAATGTTGTTCGAGTAATCGAATACCTAACTCTGTGTCTTCGCATGCCAGCATGTATGCTCCGCTGACTCTGTCGCGTATAAGCAATGCATCATCCTGCTCTGCAAGGACTTCACCGCTGCCGCGCTTTAATATCCGGTCAAGTCCCAAATTCTCAATCTTATTAATATCCATTACAAAAAATACCGTTCCTTACTTAAGTCATAAAAACATATTCTTCACAATCGTTAAATTTGCAAAAGGACTTAAGTGTTTTATCCAGTTCTGCGTTAAGCTTTTTTGTCTGCCTAACTCCTTCTTCCCACCATAATCCTTTTACTTGAAGAATATGCTTTTTGCGATCCGGAACCGCCTCTATACGTCCGACAAACTTATCTCCGCAGAGTATGGGCAGAGTATAATAACCGTATTTTCGTTTAACGGCAGGAGTATATATTTCCCACGAATACCGAAAATCCCATATGGCAAATACCAGATCTTTATCCCACATAAGCGGATCCAGCGGTGCAATAAAGGCCATACGCGATTTTAAATCCGCGTCTCCTTCCAGCACCGCCTGCATAAGAGGCTCGTCCTCAGAGCGATAATAGAAAGTCTGTTTTATGCCTTCTACCGTTACAGCATTTACTTTTCCGAGATCCGTCAGATCCTTCAATATCTTTTTACGCTTCTCGGCACATATATCTATACCAAGAAACGCCGTACTGTTTTTATCCCATAAAAGTCCTACCGCACCGATCCTTCGAAGGACACGCCATGCAATAAAATCTTCTTCATCTTTGCAGTGATTTTCGGATTCCAGAATTTTAGCGGGCAGATACTTCTTTGCAAGATCATAGTACTTCCGGCTTCCCTTCTTGTGGTGGATCACCAGCACTCCGTCGGTATATAACTGTTCAAGAACAGATCTGGCCGCAGGTGACTTCTTATGCCAGTTTCCGCTCCAATGCATCGAAGAATGCCAGAATATCTCTCCCTCAATAGGAAGTGAATCACTGCATACAGGTCCGTGCTCATTTATATAGGTTATGGCCTGTTCTTTGAGTTTTTCCAGACCCTCGAAGGTTTCACCGAGTTCGAGGCTCCGCTCCCTGTATGAAGAAAAATATGGCCAATCTTCTGCCGGCCATATGGATAATTCCTTGTCGGCATAATCTACCAGCAGCCGATCTTTATATAACAGCTCATGAAGCATCTGCTTCTTAAAGCCTTTGACACGGGATTGCAACGTCAGTTCAGCATTTTTACCACACACATCAACCGGATCATATTGTATGCATCCGGCCTGTCGCACATAATCATATGCTCCGTTTTTTCCCACAAATCTATATTTACCTAACAGTCCTTGTTTAAGCAGAATGAACTGCCCGGCCTGACGCTTTGTAATCGTGATCATGTATTAAGTATGTCCTCAACCAAACTACCTTAAAAAGATTACATTATAGTTACCGCTCGGTCACCCGTCAATGTTTACTTCAACTATTTTGCCTGCTTCAAATATTCTAAAAGAACAGCGATATCCCGCTCGAACTCTTCATCGGGGATGGGGTGATTACCGGCCTCTCTGTCCTTAATTGCCACTTTTAATTTCGTAAATCTCCAGCCCGGATAAATCCCTTTGGTATGATATTCATCATCGGACTTAATGTTTATATTTAAAGTTTCTCTGTACCATTTAACATTGTTGATGTAAAGCTCAGGATGTCTGTGCTCATTTACTCTTTCAACCAGTTTTTTGCTTTCTTCAAGTTCTCCGCGTTCTCTTAATATCCTGGATTTAAGGCAAAGTGCGCCTTCAGCTGCAGACCAGAGATTATAATTACCCGTAAATTGCATATCATTAAACAGATCACAAACCTGAATTGCCTCATCGCAGTACTCATAAACATAAAGCCAGAAAGCAATATCTATTAAATTCCCCAGATCATTTTGCGAATTGAAACTGCACTTTTTTAATACCTTTTTGCAAAGACTCTGTACTGTCTTTTTATCCACTCTGTTCTGAATATCGTTTATAATTTCCTGCATTATATATCTCACTTCTCAAATACTTCGAGCTATGACTCCTTATTATCTGAACCGACAAAATTCCGATATGACTCAATATATATATTGGTGATATTTGAATCAGCCAATTCTTTAACAGCCATGTCGAGAGCTCTATGCGTAATCTTTTTGAAAAATTCTAACCAATCTTCATGAGCTGACCAAAAAGCTTTATCTATCAAAGTAATGTGATATAGAATTTCTCCTTTGTAATATATTCCCGGAGACAGAGGATTCTTATCCAGCACATCAAAAAACTGCGGAACGCATTGTTCCAACAACACCTTTTCATACAAGCAGAACACCCACTCTGCCATTGTATATTCCGATAATTTTTCACAAATGATATGTTGATGAGGAACGGAACTGAAACCCGAAAAATATTCTACTGTTTCCTCAGGGAGCAAATCCCTACCCGTTTTGGAAAAAACATCCATGAATGCACCTTTACTGATCTGCCTTAGAAGCTTTGACTTTCTTACTCATTCTGATATACGAAGCCACGAAATGAATGATTGCCAGTATAAAAGCGGGAATTGAGATGAAAAACCATAAGAGCCCGGCTTCAAGCCCTCTCGGATAATCTCAATGTCGTCTGTCTTTTCCTGTTTCCATGTAGTAGTTATGTTTGTCAGAGTACATATTCTTCTCAGCGGCTTTGATTATGCCGTAGATGTTCTTTCCTTCACCTGTATCATAGCCGAATGCAGCGATGCGGTCATTCTTGCGTAAGACATCTTCAAGATTCTTCATCTTCTCCTCAAAATCCTTCGAGTCGACGTTTTTAACTATACAAACAAACTCATCTCCGCTGATCCTGCATACATCCCCGTTCGGAACAGCTTCCTTAAGAATATCGGCTACTCGCTTTATCAATTCATCACCGGCTTCATGCCCCAAGGTGTCATTGACTTCTTTCAATGAATTGGCATCGGCAAACACTATTCCGACAGAAGTATCTTCAGCTATTGCATCAATTACTTTCTGGTAGCCTCTGCGGTTTTTCAAACCGGTAAGAAGGTCGTTTTCGGAAATCTCGTTATACATCTTAGCATTGGCAACAGCTTCGGCTATGAGCTTGGATTCCAAAATTACATATACGACATTCATGGAAACAGCAGCGCCGAGATATCCGTATCCGGAATTCGGAACGATAAAACCAATCACCGTTGCCGCCAAAGGAACTGCCACTATCAGCACGACAAAAAACTTACTTCTGATCCTGAACGCTTTATACTTAAAAACATAAAGTATGCACATTGCAAAGAAGCATAGTGAGCAAGCCGCTCCTTTGTATGCGTTCCAAGGGCCTACAGTGTAATAACCGTCAGTAATGGTAAAGAGTTTTCCGGTGATAACGCCAACGGTATGTATGCATATGTCGATTGACAATATACAAGTGATCGCATACGCCTGGATCTGAGTAAAACGCTTTTCTTTATCTTCTATCAGATAATTCAAATAGAATGAATAAATGATAGTCAAAAGATCCAGCAAAACGTACCCGGAATAGTTAAGGAGCAGAAGTACAAATGACAATTCCTTTTTGCCGTCCCAGTACATGGCAAGATTCTCTACGACCAGGCCGATAAGTACGATCCACATACAACGGCGGAAATGCCTGGTAGCCTTTATTGCTTCTGCAGGTATTTCATATAAGCCGATGATAATTACAACAATAAACAGGGCGGCCACGAAATCTGTCGCAATCAAAACTGAATTCATATTTTATTCTCCCTAAACCCTCAAGCCATAAGCACATCGCAAAGCCTATAAGTTCAAAAGCTCCGCTACCCGAAATTATAATCTATTAATTACCCTTTTCGCCACTTTAATCTTTCCTCAATACACTAAAAAAGGCATTCTGCAGTGCAAAATGCCTTTTCGTCATCCGATCAATCTTGGGTAATCAAAGTTTTTTGGGGTCTCCCTTCGTTGGGGGCAAACTTTGGGGTCTGTCGTTGGGGTAGATCGTTGGGGTCAACTATAGAATAAGAAATAGGACAAGGATCATAGCGATTCTTGTCCTTATTTGTCTCTATTCGTATGATGTTTCTGCAATGAAATCTTATGAAAGGAGACAAATGAATAGTATCACAGAACTTTTGAACTTGGAAGATTCCGAGATAACCATATCTGATACCACTATCGAAGGTCAGACCAAGTTCATAACGCTCGAAACAGCCCCATCAGTGCACTTCTGTCCTGTCTGTGGTTTCCGAATGCATTCCAAAGGACTTCATACCCGAAAGATCAATCATCCCGTCCTTCAGGATGGCTATCGCTTGGTGATCCTGCTCAAGCAGCGCAGATGGAAATGCAGTGATCCCGGTTGCGGGTATTGCTTAAATGAATCATTTCGGTTCGTTGATAAATCAAAGAGAAATACCAACGCTACCGATATGATGATAATCAATGCATTCAGGGATCTGGATGCATCAGCTTCCAGTATCGCCCAGAAATTCAAGGTATCTGACACATACGCCCTTGAAACATTTGACAGATATGTGAAAATGGACCGATTACCCTTGTCAGATATCGTTTCAGTAGATGAAGTATATCTGGATATGGACGAGTACTGCAGTTATGCCCTTGTAATACAGGACTTCTATACCGGTAACCCTATAGATCTTCTGATAAGCCGTAGAACGAATTCTACAGAGCCGTATTTTGCTGCCATACCTCTTTCTGAACGTTGTGCAGTAAAATATCTGATCTCAGACATGTATAATCCCTACATCCAATACGTTGGCAAGTATTTTCCCAATGCCGTCTCGGTTGTGGATTCATTTCATGTCGCCCAGTGGATCCTTCACAAGATCGATATGTATATAAGAGAAATGATCAGATATTACAAGAAAAGAGACCGTGAGGATTACATCAATAACGGTGGAGTCATCAACGAACATACCTACATTCCAGCATCCAGAGAAGTGTATCTATTAACGAAATACCGATGGCTAATACTCAAGAACCAATCAACGATCTTGTATCATAAAGACCTCCGGATGGACAGGCATCTGCATGTGATGATGAACACCTATGATTATGAAAGCGCACTGTTCAGGATAAATCCGACGCTCAAGGAACTTCGTGATCTAAAAGAAAAATACGTTCAGTTCAACGCTCACTATGCTGGAAATCCAATGGATGCAAGGATAGAGCTTGATGAACTCATTGACTTATATCTTCACTGTGGCAATGCAATCTTCGAAGACTTCGCCGACCTGCTGATACGCTATCACGACTATATCATCAACTCATTTGTCATGGTTGAGAAGCATGGTGCAGGAGGCATATATAATAGTCGTCTGTCGAATGGACCTATAGAAGCTCTTAACCGAAAGGCAAAGGATCTCAAAAGACTGGGTAGAGGATACAGGAATTTCGAACATTTCAGAACCCGGTTCCTATATGCCACAAGAGACAATCCGGTCATCAACGCAGTACCCGAATACAATCCGGTCACTTACTATGATATGGAAGATGAATGATTTCATTGCAAAACAGGGATAAGCGAAAGCTTATCCCTGAACCATTATGTTAACTTTTTTTGCCAGACCCCAACGACAGACCCCAAAAAACTTGGCTATTATTTTCGTCAGACCCTAACGATTGACCCCAAAAAACTTTGAGAAACCCCAACTAACTTTGAAGACCCCATGAAATCAACCATTCTTCAGGACAGTCTTTAGATACTCTTCTACTTCTCTTTCCGTATTTGCGGCAGCCTCATCAACAGAAACTGTCCCCTCAAAATAGTCAGATGCATTTCTGAGAACAATCTCCTGAACTGCAGGATTATCGAAATAGTATTTATCACCGGAAAGAATCATGTTGGAAAGCAGATCCACCTTATCAGTTCCAAGCTGAGGAGCGGTATAAATCTGTCCATCAACGGTCATAACAAGTTCCATTTCTGAATATCCTTCATATGAGGTATTGGTTTTCCATGTCTCATATGAAGATTGAAGGACAGGTATACTGTTAGTCATACTATCCTGATATTCCTTGGTAAGAAATGATTTTATAAAGTCCCAGCAGCCTTGTGCAGCTACTCTGTCAGAACACATCATCAAAGCACCTGTAGGATGTATAACTCTGTCAGATCCGGTATTGGTAGGAAAGCCTACATTAATAGGCTGAGAAGTTACCTTCTTCCAGGAAACAAGATAATCTGAAGCCAAATTTCCAATTGGTGTATAAAAGAGATGAATATTTACAGGAATCTGACCTGTCATTCCAAGTTCATTAAACTCTTCAATTGAACCCGGAAGATGCGAAGCAAGTTCAAGGTATGATTTATAATCAGCTCCAAAAGTAGCATTTCCGCTATCTATATCTATCCAGCTGCTTCCATTAAATACCAAAGCCTGATAGATAAAGTCATAGGAAGAATACGAGTCCATTATGACTGTATTAGGTCCTATCTGTAACTTATAATTCATGAAATCATCCAAAGTCCAATTCCTGGTGATATCACTATTTAACGCAGAAGCCACATACGTATCAAAAGTAAACGATGGAATAACTGCAAAAATACTGTCTTTTTCATGTAGATCATAAATGTTAGTCAGATAATGATTTCCCTTTATTGATCCATCGTTTTTTATGCTATCCCTAAGATCAACAATGCTATTTGTATCCGATAATGCGGTTACAAAAATTGTATCAAGACCGTCAGCCTCATATATCAAGTCGGGAACATCACCCGCAAGAACGGCTTCTTCCAGATTTAATAAAGCAAGATCATTCAATGAAGCAGAATCATAATACTTGTCACTATAATCTCTGAAAAGATCACTGTAATTTCTTATACCGATTCTATATTACTTGGATGAACTGATAAATTCTAATACACTGTTCTTCAGATCATCACTCAATGAAGAGCAATACAAGC
>JAEEGK010014505.1_pt1 | contig 17602 bp, 8 predicted proteins | sample 8958771 | NCBI WGS metagenome assembly JAEEGK01 (sample SAMN16246547, study PRJNA631951) | gut metagenome | biome: gut microbiome; feature: rumen; material: SC-attached | host: Bos | place: Iran: Karaj | collected 2018-10
CTGATGGCCGAGGTAGTTGTGACGTTCGAAGCGGCGGTTAGGCAGGTTGGGGCCCATATCGTCGAAGTCATAGATCAGGTACAGGAACGGCAGCCCCACCTTGTTCACATAGCCGACAATGGCGAGGACATGGTTTTCGCGGTCGTAGTCGGCTCCTGTAATAAGCCCTTTGGAGTCGAATCCGTTGACCACTTCGGCCACTTGAGTGCCAGGCTGTTTGGATAGCCTATAGAGCCGCGTGGTGCCTGTGGCCCAGCCTTTGCTGAACAGGAAGAGCGCTTCGTCGGTGGCGAACATCGATTCACAGTCGTAGTCGTGTTCCTGTTTTTTATGTTCGAACACGGTTTGGTCGCCGAAGCTGAAGCGAATGGAGTCGACCGTGATGGAAGCATTCCCTTCCTTGGGAATATCCCTTAACGGGAAAATATAGATTCGCAGGTTTTTCCTTTTGCCTTTATTGTTGCCGAAGTCGCCCACATACACGTTCTCCCCGTCGGTGCACACATCTTCCCAGTCCTTGTTTTTGGCATTAATCAGCGTAATCCTTTGCACCACTTCGTAATTGGTGGTGTCGAGACCATAAAGGATGGGTTTGCCACCGCTGTCGTTGTGCGTCCAGAGGAGCCCGTTATGGAAGAAGAGGCCCGAGGTCTCCTTGACTTCTTCGGGAAGCAAGGACTTGAATTCCGGAGCGAAGAGTGGCGTATAACCAGCATAGCCTTCTTCCTGGGCTCTCATGAAGGGAGCGGTCAGGAGGAAGGCTAGCGTCAGAAGCAATGTTTTTCTCATGGCAGGATGATTTATCCTGCAAAGATAACATTTTTTTATTTTTCGTTACGTTTCTTGCCCACGAGGTAGGCAGCGCCGAGACCGACAAGGAGCAAAGCACCGTCGCTGAGGGGCGCCTGCACGTCGTTGGTCTCGCCGTGGGTACCGGGCAGACTCAAAAGCGGAGTGCTGCCATCTCGACTGCTTGCTCCGTAATATTCCTCGTCGCTGACGGCGCCGTATTGGAACAAGCCTCCTTGGGCGAATGCGCCGAAACTCAAACCGAGGACGATTGCGATGATAATCAATAATTTTTTCATTTTTATACAGTTTTATTTAATTATTATCTTTTGATTCTTCACATTGTCGCCATCGATCAACCTCAAGACATAAACGCCTGGGGATTTGAAAATTGAGAGGTGAGAATTGAGAGTTGAGAGTTTTTTGGCGAAAAGTTGGTGACCAAGGACGTCGAAGACCTGGAGGGTTCCTTTACCATTGACGATGAGTTCGCCATCGCTGATGAAGGCGAAATTGTCACCCATATCAGCATCGCTTTTAACGAAGACAAGCTTGAACCTCGAAGCGTAGTCGGTGTGGCGGGCGTCGAAGGTGTAACTCGGCATCTCCAGCAGGTCGACATCGTTGCCTGTGAGGTTATCGATGAGATGGAGATAGCTGAATTCCGTATTGAGGGAGCTGAAGCGAAGTGTGTAACTTCCGTTTTCATTGGTCTTGAAGTTCAGCGGCAATTCACCTTGGGCTTCGGCGCTGACGATGGAATAGTCCTCGCCATTTTGAGGAATGGTAATGTTGGCAAGGCTTTCGCCAAAATAGAACTTAGGAAGCTCATCGCCTTCGTTGAAGCTGACGATGGCGTTGTCGATCCTATCGGCGCCGCGTGTATTGGCTTGAGCAAGGGCAATCTGGAGGTTGCCGCCGCCCGTCTGTCCGGCAGGTGCCTCCTTGCTGAAGGCGACCGTCCCATCGCTGAGGGCTTTCACGATGATACCCTCGCAAGGCGGCACGGCCAGGCCCGCTGACTTGGTTTGGGGATTCAATGCTGTTCGTTCGTCATTCAACACATAATAGCTGGCATTCGGATAGGCAGCGAAGGTATAAGGATTGCCGATGAAGTTCCAGCCATCGGACACTGGCACGGTGTTGTTTGCCGGGTCATAGGTCTTAATTTCGCCGGCAAACTCAAGGGTGGCACCAGTTGCATTGGCATAGAGATAGCCCTTGCCGTTTTGCAGGTAGAAGGGTTGCTCGGTAGTGTTGTGGGCATGGTAGTTTTCCCATTGCGTGCCGTTCAGCCTATAAAGGTCGTATGAATAAGGCTCCGCGGTCTCATCGGTGAGCATATTGTCCACATCTTTTGGCTTAAGCGTGCCATCGACCGGTGAGGCGATGAAATACCAGCCGCCTGCAGGGTTGGTCGTCCAGGGCGTGATGGTCTTCTGGGCCGTCGCTTCGACGGCATTGTTGGTAATGAGCTGTCCGCCGTCGGCGATGATGAGCTTTCCGAATTTCTGCGCCCTGCTTCCCGTATTAATGGTATCTGTGTTAATCACAATATTGTTGGCTTGTGCCACAACGCCGTCGGGGATGGTCACATTGGCGTTGATGATGACGTCGTCATCGCCGTCAGGAGTGCCATTGGGGCCCCACATCGATGGGTCGTTCCAGTCGCCCGAAGTGACGCCGGAGCCGCTTCCGAAAGCATTGTCGAACACCTGGACCTTGACATCGTCGATATACCAGTCGAAGTTCGGGTTGTTGTTCGCCCACCAATAGTCGAAGCGGATAATAATATCCTTACCGATATATTCATCCAAATCGACAAAGAATTGATGCCAATAGCGTTTCGGACCGAAGCTCCACCAGACATAATCAAAGTTTTCGCCATGGTCAGACGAAACCATGACCTGCATGGAACCATAACTGATGTTTTGTCCACTGATGGCACTGGGAGCATAATCGCAGTAGTCCCAGAAGCTCAGTTTGGCAGAATAGGCATTCTCGTCGATGTGCATCTCAGGCGTCAACACCGAGGTACTGCCATGATAATCACCGCTGTTGTTGTAAATGCCGTGGTTGCCAGGGCGTTCATCCCACGACGGGCCTTCGGCAAGTGTGAAACTCCATGGATAGTAGTAATCCAGGTTGTAATTGTATTGATTGCAACGCATCCAGCCGTCGGGCATTCCTAAGACGCTTTCAAAATCCTCATAGAAAGGATGTGCCTTGTCGACCGTGACTTTCTCACCGCCAGTGAAGAAATATTTCTCAGCTGACCATGCACTTTGATCATTTTCATCGCAATAAGCTCTCACCTGCCAGTAATACATCGAATTAGCCTGCAAGCCGGTGATGGTCCAGCGTTGCTTCTTGGCTTCTGGCATATAATCTGTTAGAACGATATTACCTACCGGATATTCATTTTCGGTTGACAATCTATACCGGATCTGCCAATAATTTTCCTCGCCTGTCTGATTCCATTCAAGTGTCGCACTCGTGCCCATGTGGGTCATACACATCCAACCGCTTGGCGTTTGGCATCCCTCGCTGGTGGTAAAAGAAGTTGTTACCCATTCACTGTACCCATCGTCGACCGCAGGGCAAGTGTACATGCCACAATGTAGGCGCAGTTGAACAACATATTCCACGTTAGTCTCCAAATTCTCTAGACGATATAGGAGTTCATTACCTTCTCCACTTGCAAGATCAAAAGTTGCCGGTGTAATCCATTCATCATCAGCGGTTTTCTTATAACGGAATTCCCAATTGGCATCCAAATCGCCATACCAATGTATAATGGCATAAGTGTTTTTGACTAGTGTCGTTCCAAAATCATAAGGTTCCGGACAAGCCTCATCGGTAGTCAAGCTTGCATAGTCATCGCTCCACTCGCTGAAGTCGCCGTTGCCGCAGTTGGCACGCACGTAATAATAATAGGTGGTGTTAGCGTTGAGGCAAGTCAGATAATAATCTCTGTAAGGAGTGCCAGCATTCACCAATGTATTCTCAAATTCCACATCGACTATGGTGCCGTCTTCAGGATTGAAAGTTGCATCGGTGCTGTACGATACCTGATAGTTGCATTGTCTGAGGTCGCGTGTCTTCCATCTTATTTCCGCTTCATGCGCATTGGTATATTGCGTACTCAGATCGAGAGGCTGGCGGCATGTTGGGGCGACTGAGACTTCGATGTCGTCGATATAATATGTGGTGCTTCCGCCGTAACGCAATGCAATATAATTACCTTCGCCAGTCCAATTATCAAAATAGAATTCAAATTGCTTGTATGTTGTAGTACTAAGATTTGTGGTGGCACCTTGCACCGAGTGGAATGTCGACATGTCATCAGGGTCGGTCATCACGCCAGCATATAAATATTCATAATAATAGGTGCTTTGGCTTGATCTTGCCCAGAATGTCAATTTCAAGGTATTGATTGGATTCTCGTCGGTGTCGATGGCAGGCAGCACTAATGTGGCAGCGTAGTCGGTGTTTTTCTTTATCTGAAGATAATGATTGCCGGAATGGGCGCTACTGCTTTCATAGATATATGGATAGGTGCCATCGCTGAAATGCCAGCATGTCGGGGCGACGTGGCCTGTGGCGTCATCATCGAAGTTGTGGCTATAAGGAAGGGTCACGAAACCGCAGTCGGTAGTGAAGTTTTCGGCATCAACCCAGTCGCTGTAGTTGTCGTTGCCGCAGTCGGTACGCACCCGTGCCTGATAGGTTGTTGTCGCATCGAGGTTGCTGAAAGTATATGACGGCGTTCCGTTCACCGCAATAGGTTCACTCCAGTCGGCATCGGTGGTCTTCTTGTATTGGACTTGCCAATTGGTTGTTGAACCGTCTGGTGTCCAGGTGATGACTGCGGAATTTGCTGTAACATCACTGATTTGAGGGTTTTCAGGAGCGAAACAGATGTTATTAGTAGTCACGTTGATATCGTCGACGTAGATTTGGTTGTAAACATCAGCCCTTTCGCATTTTAAAGCAATAAAATGACCAGAGCCTGCGTAAGAGGCAAAACTTACTGTGTATTCTGCGTATTCATTGGATGCAATAGCTACATCTTCTATCTTAACGAAGGTTGAAGCGTCTTCTGGATCCGTCATGACACCAACTGACAGTGGCTGGTTGGTACTGCTACCCAATCTTGCATAGAACGACAATTGAAGCGTCCTGACATCAGCGTTCATTTCGGGAAGAACCGCGATTTGGTTTAATGCGGTGTAATCATACAAACGCATGAAAAACAAGCAGTTTGATCCAGAATGAGCATTGCTACCACTCACATACGGATAGTTGGCATAATTTGGATCTTCGGCATCGTTGATTTTTGTCCAGCATTGTGGGAATACCGCACTTGATCCGGTGGCGTCATTGTCAAAATCATGAGTATAAGGAACACTCGTCGGGCCGCAAGAAGTGGTAAAAGCACCGGTAATCCAACCGCTCGTGTCTCCTCCTCCACAGTCGGCCTGCACCCGCACCTGATAATTAGTGATCGGTGACAAGTTATTTAAAGTGTAAGTAGGCGTGTTTTCAACGGCTATTATGTTGCTCCATTCTGATGACGAGGCCTCTTTATATTGAACATTCCAATGTGTCTCATCTTCACCGACAGTCCATGTGAGTGTTGCAGAAATGGAAGTCTGGCTGATACTGAGATTGCTCGGTTTCATACATGTCGGAGCAGTGCCTGGAGTATAGCTGAAAGTGGTTTTGGGCATAAACTTATATCGGCTGTAGGAAGTATAACTGTAGGCAGTCATCTCATAGCCGCCATAGGCGCTATAGCCTGTAGTTTCGGCACCATACCAGCCGAAGCTGTTGCCAGTGCCAGAAGCAGTTTCCGTAAACCCAATCAATAAGTCGCCACCCATATATTGATAAGGTGCATTGAGAATTATCTCCATCTTGCTTCCGCTGACGGAGAGACTCCCGGAATACACGGATGTCATTTCCGACCAATCAAAGAACTCGTAGTTTTCAAAGGCTGTCACATCATTCAATTCACTGATAAGGACATCAAAAGTGGCGGCACCCATATTCCCCGTCTCTGAATTCGCATAGAAAGTCATTTTTGAGATGTTGGCGTATAGCAAATTGGTCAAATCTGAAGCAGGAACGATAAACTGGCTTTTCGTCGTATAGTCGATAGCTGAGGTACAAATTGGTATGAATGAGTTGTAATTTGCCCCGTTACCCACCGTGAGCTCGTATTTTGGCATAAAGGTGCAGATAGAGCTCCAATCGCTGAAAATTGTTTCAGCACAAACAGCACGTACATATGCATAGTACTGGGTGTTCAACGTCAGTTCTTCCAATGTATAAGGATTAGCATTTACAGTTAAGATTGTTCCGTTTTCCGGTGCAAAATTCGCTGTTGTAGAATAAGAAATCTGCCATTGTGATTCATTGCTTCCCCGCTGCCATATCAAAGTGGCAGTGCTCGGAGAAACACTGGTCGCACGCAAATTTGAAGGAGCAATACATTCTGTTGTCATGCTCACTTCATCGCTCCAGTCACTGTAGTCGCCAGCACCGCAAACGGCACGAACACGGGCATAATAGGTAACGCCAGTCGCAAGGTCTTCCTTTATATAATACTGCGTCGTAACTGTTTCTGGCGTAACATCATCAGGATCAAAGCCTTGCTGATCGGAAAAAGCCACCTGCCATGCTGTTTCAACACCGACAGGGATCCATGCAAAATATGCCTGATTACACGTCGCCTGACTGCCGCTGATAGTTGGAGTGTAACACCCTACTTCAAAATCACATACATCGCTCCAGTCGCTGTAATGCTCACCATTGTTATAGTTTCCACGGACATAGGCATGATATGTGACACCCGACTCCAGCCCCGTAATAGTATAAGGCTTGGTTGCGGTGTTGGCGACAGAAGGAGTAGTACCTGCGTTAGGAACAGTTGAGCTTGTGGTGTAATATATATCCCAATGGTCCTGACCTGTTCGAGCACCCCAGTCAAGTGTGGCAGTACTTGAAGTATAAGTTGTCAGCACCAAATTCTTCGGTTTTGGATAAGCCGAATACTCTTCAAAATTAAAGTCATCAATATACAGACCGGTGTATGAAGCATTATATTCATACTTTATGGCGATATACTTCGTATTTGGATCGAAAGTCTGGCTAAAAAACGTCCATTGGCCATTGGTGGTCGTTATTTCATCGCCAAAAGTAAAGTCGCTAACTCCATTTCCAGTGGTTGAGTAACCAACCCTAAAAGGCTTTGGATAACTTGCCGCACTACTTTTGTAATAAAATTCAACTGCCAATCCATTAGTGGCAGTACTCAATTCCGGCGATATAAGATATTGAGGATCAGGACTTTTATAAAACATAAATCCGTATTCGCCCGAATGTCCGCTTGCAGCGATTCCTGTACTAAACGATGAAGACAGCATCGTCCACCCTTCAGTTGTCAAGTCGTGGTTCTCAAACCCGTATTCATACGGCAAAGTTTTCTGCGCACTAGCCATCCAAGGCAGTCCGAAAGCCAAAATAATTAAAAACAGTAAAGCTTTTCTTTTCATCTTATAAGATTTATTTGTTTGATTTTCAATGATTTAATTTTCAAATGATTAAAAATGTTCTCACATTTCATCACCTGCAAAAATATCTTGAAAAAAACAAATAAAATAAGGAGAAAACTCCTCAATTTCTGAAAAGATATCAACAATCAGCTGATTAATCCGACTCTGAAGGCATACAAGATAAGCTCGTTGGTCGACTTCACTCCTACTTTGGCGAAAATTGTGCTTTTCATATTTTCAACGCTGTGAGGTGTGACGTTCATCTCCTCGGCTATCTGCTTGGCGTTCAATCCGTTAGCACATAGTGTCACGAGTTCCATCTCGCGTCGCGTCAGGCTTTTCATTGTTTCATAATCGGCTTTAAGGTCGTCTTCGATACGCATCAGACCTTCGCCGGTGTAGTCGTGACCTTGCATCACCGAGTTGAGCACCACGGCGATCTCCTCCGGGTTGACGCTCTTGCTCATGAAGCCGTTGACACCGGCATCCATCAGCTGTTTGAGGATGGCACCGCCCGCCTCACCCGAGAGTATCACGATCTTAGCCTCTATATGAAGACGTTTGACTGCATCGATGACATCCATTCCGGTGCCGTCGGGGAGCACATAATCGAGCAACACCAAATCGATGTCCTTGCCGTGTTTCTCAAGGAAATCTACGGCTTGAGCCACATTCTCAGCCTCCGACAAAATCCTGTGTTTGATGTCGGAACCGCTCAATGTCATACGGATGCCGAGTCTGCAAACAGGCTGATCCTCGACAATAAGTATTCGTATCTCTTTGTCAATCTTTTCAATCATCTTTCCAACATTTTGTTTTTTATACTGAAACTGACCGTCGTGCCTTTGTCTTTAGCGCTCTCGATGGTGATCTTGCCGCCTATTTTGTCGACAAACTGCTTGCTCACGAACAATCCGATGCCGGTGCCCGTCTCTCCGCTGGTGCCTTGAGCCGACGAGGTCATGAAATTGAAAATCTTTTCAAGTTTCTTCTCGCTGATGCCCATGCCGTTGTCGGCCACCGAGAGCCATATTCTTTCACCTTTATGTACAGCATTGATGACAATATCGCCATTGGGATATGAGAACTTCACTGCGTTTCCGAGCAGATTCTGAAGCACCAGACTCACCACGTTCATGTCGTCGTATGCCGTCAGATAATGAGGCACATCGTTTGTGACTTTTAGCGACTTTGCTCCTATCGCCGCCGCCTGTGTCTTGATGCAATCCTCGACTAACTCATTGACGTTAAATTGTTTAGGTGTCACAACACTGTTGGCCAGCTCTTGTTTCACCCATTGTATGATGTTTTCCATACGATCTTTCAACGCCTCCGCCGACGAACGCAGCATCATAAGTTGGGCTTTCTTGTCGGTGTCCATTATGGACTCATAACCGTCGGTGATGCCGCGCAACACCTGGCACATGGCCCCAACAGGTGTCTTCACGTCGTGCGAGACTATAGACAGCAGATGGTTCTTAGTCTCGTTGAGATGCGCCAGCTCTTTGTTTCGTTTCTTTCTGACCATCGCAAGCCGGTACCATATCATAGCGATGATTAAAAGCAATAGTGCCATTATCGTCAACACCATGATATACAATCTGTTACGTTTTGATTTTTCCTGTTCCAGCTCCAGGGCGTGTTCTTTTTCAGCCGTTGCATAGCGCACCTGATAGTCACGGATGAGCTGCTGTTGGTTCTCGTTGAATATTGAGTCTTTCATCACCATGCTTCGCTCGTAGTATTCCAATGCCAGGCGCGGATTGCGTTCACGTTCAATGCGATACGCTCCTTCGAGTGCTTCTTGGAGCAGCTCGTCATAATGATTCTCGTCAGCCATCGCGATAGCTTTGGCATAGTCGCCTTTCTGTAGATAGATGCTTGTCTCCAAAAACGTCTCGCCGTTATCTTGAGCGATAAGCAATGCCTCATCCATCAAATAATCAGCCTCGTCATCACGTCCGACGAGCCTGTATGCTTTTGACAACGCGACTAACCTATTGATAATCTTATGAGGAGTGTCCTCATATCTCTGCGATAGGTCGAGCGACTGCTCTGCAAAACTGACAGCTTCGGGATTATTTTGAGCTATGCGCACCTCGGCGAGATTCTGGTAATAGGTCGCCAAATCGAGATTCGAGGCTGTGTCGCTAACTTCAATAGTGCCAAGCATCTCGATGCATTTCAAGTACATCTCTTCGGCCGTCTCCAGTTCGCCCATCGCAAGGTGAATCTCCGCGATATTGTTCATCACATACCGTTTGTTGACCGCTGCCATGTCGCCTCCGATCTCATCCATGAGGTCGCAACAGCGGTTGTAGCACTCTATTGCCTTGTCAAGCTGGCCAAAACGCTGGTAGGCATTTGCCAATGTCATGATGCAGCCTGCTTCGTTGAAGAGGTCACCAATATTCTGATAATGCTCTATCCCGATTTCAGAATATTGTATAACATGTTGAAAATCATTGTTGTTGAAATAATACAGAATCATTGTGCGCAACACCTTCATCTTGATTTCGTCTTTGTCGGTCTCGATAGTGAAATTCGGTTCGCGTCCGATGACCTCGTCAATCGCCACTGCCGCACGATAGGCCGCCTCACCTCTGTTTCGCTCAAAAACGCCATACAAGCTGTCGAGGTCTTGGGCAGATGAGCCAAACCAATATGCAGTTAATAACGATAACAACAACAATTTTCTCATGATTTTCAAACTATGTTCAACACTCTGCTGTCGCGTTCTCCAATCGTTTCATCATAGAGAACATAAAGATGGCCGAAATCACACAAAGCACTATCAAGACGCCCCAAATCATAACTAATGACAATCCAGTATTCCAAATCGAGCTGATGACTGAAGTCAGATAGTTGCCTATGGCGGTGGCGCCAAACCACAGTCCCATCATCAGACCTTTTAGTTTCGGAGGAGCCACTTTCGACACGAAGGAGATTCCCATCGGGCTGAGCAGCAACTCGCCGAATGTCAGCACCAAATAAGTGGAAATCAGCCAGTTAGGCGATACCAATATCGGACTCACGCCGCCAGTAGCTTCAAGCTCTTTCGGTGAAGGCAAGCCGACAGAGGCAGCCGCCATCACGCAGTAACCCAAGGCCGCCACAAGCATTCCCATAGCAATCTTACGTGGTGCCGAAGGCTCTTTGCCTTTCTTCGCCAAGGCACTGAACAACGCCATCGATACTGGCGTCAATGCCACCACAAAGAACGGGTTGAAATGCTGGAATATCTGCGGAAGCAACTCGACGTTGTCGTCAACGGTGACAGCTTTATACCATACGCCCGCCGCACATGCCGCAAGCAGCAGTCCCGACAACAGTTTCCCTTTATTCGTATCGCTTTGAAATATTCCAAATAAGGCATAAACGCCGACGGCAATCATCGCCAACGTCCAGACGTCGAAACCGATTCGTGTCCAGCCTGTCGCAACGGATGCTGTATAGTCACGAGCGAAATATGTGAGTGTCAAGCCAGCCTGTTGGAACGCCATCCAGAAGAATATGACGACAGCAAACACCAAAAACAGTGCCACTACACGGTCTTTGGTCTGCTTCGGAGTGAGTTCGACGACCTTTTCCTCTGTCGAAGACTGTTTGTCCTTGCGTACGTCGACGTGTTTGAATGTCCTGCGGAAGCCGAAATAAATGGCTATCGAGAGTATCAACGAGATGCAAGCCACGCCGAAGCCGTAGCTGTAAGCCACTGATAATGAATCGATATAGTTCTGACAAAAAGCAGTCATGTCGCCGCCAAAGCCTGTCTGACAGCCCGCCAAAGTCTCCAGTCGAGCCATGCCATCTGCGTTTATCGTGCCATCGAGGAACTGATGTGCCAACGAAGGGATGTTGGCGTCGTAGGTGTAGCCGCTCTTTCCAAGGAAGAGGTTAGTGACAGCCGTTGCCGTGGTAGGCGCGAACATCGAGCCTATGTTTATCGCCATGTAAAACAGGCTGAAACCGCCGTCACGTTTGGCGGCGTATTTGGCGTCGTCGTAGAGGTTGCCCACCATCACCTGCAGGTTGCCTTTGAACAAGCCCGTTCCCACCGCAATGCAGAACAGAGCGATGATCATCATGGTGAACGCCATGCCGCCGGAGGCGTCTTTCTGTGTAAACAGCAGCAGATAGCCTGTGAACATCACCAAGATGCCAGTAACAACAGTCTTTCCGAAGCCCCAGAACTTGTCGGCGATGTATCCGCCTATGATTGGCATGAAATAAACCGCGGCAAGGAAGATGCCGTAATATTGTCCAGCCGCCTGAGCTGTGAGACCGAATTTTGCCTGCAAAAACAACACGAAGATTGCAAGCATGGTGTAATAGCCGAAACGCTCGCCAGTGTTGGCAAGAGCGAGGGCGTACAAACCTTTTGGATGACCTTTAAACATATTCTCAAAATTTAATAATTCAAAAATTTAAAGATTTAAAATTTATTTTTCAAAGGGCTGATGGTAAATGAGTATTCATCTATCTCATTCTTTATCAGATATTTGTCGAGTGCACCCGGACCACAAGTGGCAGTTCCCAACGGTGCCTGCCTATAGTCGATGTTCACAGTCCAGAAGTCGGCTGGTGTAATCTGATTTATTCTCTCAGCCTTCGTCAGAGCCTCGTCGGAATACTGATAGATACTGAAATTCAGGTGTTCCTCGCCGCAACTCACATGGATGCCATTGCCTTTTTCGTCTGCGATTTCAAACCAACGAACCTCTGTGCGGTTACCGCTCTCCTGAGGCTCCTCGTGCATCTCGAAGAAGTCGGCGGCATTGCGTTCGTACACTCCCACCCTGCCCGAGGCGTTACGATCCGGGTAGTTTTCGGTGTCCTTGCCGAAATATCTCACCTTGTCGAAACCAAGCGGCATACGCAATTGTGTGCCAATCTTCGGGAACGTCTTTACAAGTTCCGTCGGCATCACCGTCATCGCGACATCGACTTTTCCATTGCCATTTACAAGATATAACTGATTGGTTTTCAATACCAATTCACCTTCTTTATTTAAAAACTCAAGGTCGACACAAACCTCAACGGTTCCTTTGTCAATTCGGTTGACTTCAAAGAACTTGTTGCCTAACTCAAGGCTGTCCAAGCCTGCCTGCTCCCATTTGCGGCGACCGTTCCAGTCGACATCGTCATTCAATGTCGGCGCACGCCAGAAGTTAGGTCTCATTGCGCCGGCAAGCATCTCCACACCTTTGTATATATATGAAGTCGGGACGCCTTCGTTTTTGTCGATAGTAAAACTGAAATCATTGTTACTCAACAGGATAACGTTTTTATTCTGCGTCAGATTGAGTTTTTCGATTTTATCGAAATTAACTTCCTCCTTAATCGGCACGTCGAACTGCAGCTGCTCGTATGCGATTTCATATCCTGCTGGTAGAAGACTGTTGTCGTGTCTTATCTTAAACGAGAAATTCACGAAAAACTCCACATTAGGATTGTCAGTGAAGAAAATCGACTCCGGCAATCTGATATACACCTTCTGTGTTTTCCCCGGCTCGCAGTCAAGGTTGATGTTACCTTTCATCAATGTCTTTTCATTTGAAAACACCACATATTCACAGTCAAAATCGCACAGATTGGTGAAGTTGTAATGGTTTTCGACCTCAAACACGCCGTCGACCATGCGGTAAGGCTTCACCCGGATGTTCTGATAGCATTTCTTCACCTCGTCCATGTGATGATGCGGAATCCTGTCGCTGGTCACCAGGCCGTTGACGCAGAAGCTGTCGTCGTTGCCGCAATCAGGAATCGAGCCCAAGTCACCACCTGCCGCATACCACTTATCGCCTTTATAGTCGTGTTGTATTATGGTCTGATCGACGAAATCCCAGATGCAGCCGCCTTGAAGCTGAGGATATTTCTCAAACACCTCCATATAATCCTGCAATCCGCCGCAGCTGTTGCCCATTGCATGGCAATACTCCACCATGATAAACGGACGGTTTAGGCTATCTATATGATTTTCAGCGAATTTTATAAGATAATCGACGTCAGCGTACATCAGACCGATGTAGTCGGTATTGTAATCGTAGATGGCGCGCTCGCATATAACCGGACGTGTGTCACGCTGTTTCATCCAGTCGTAGCAGGCCTTAGTGCACACGCCGTTGCCGCATTCGTTACCTACCGACCATACTATCACCGACGGATGGTTCTTGTCGCGTTCGACCATGTTCTTGCAACGATACAAAAACACATCTTTCCACTCTTCTTTCTTGGCGAGGCTGTTTTCCTCATAGCCCTGCGGATGCGACTCGTTGTTGGCCTCGTCGATGACGTAAATTCCATATTTGTCGCATAGTTCGTACCAATACTCATCATCCGGATAATGGCATGTACGAACGGTATTGATGTTGTTTTCGAGCATCAGCTGAATGTCGCGCTCCATGGTCTCATGATCGACGTATTGTCCAGTAATTCCTGAGTGTTCGTGACGGTTTACACCTTTTATCAAGACAGGCTTTCCGTTCACCAAAAGCTGACCGTCTTTCACCTCTGTTGTGCGGAATCCGATTTTTTGTACGATATGATCAATTATATTGCCTTTACCATCTGTTACATTAACACTCATAACGTAAAGCGTCGGTTTTTCTGCTGACCAAGGCCTTACTCCCTCAATCGTCGTCTTGTCGAAATGCACATCATAAAAACCTTTGTCATAACATGGCTTAAGATCTTTTTTTCTAATCTTTTTTTCATACGTCGTAGTTGAAATCTCTCCATTTTTATCCCAACCTGTCAACATCAATTTCACGTAGAAACTCTTTGGATGCGTTTCAGGATCGAAATTCAACGTCACGTCACACTCCAGTGTACCGTTCTCATAATTCTCGTCAAGACCGGCTTTTACGAAGTAATCGAATATGTTAAGCTTTGGTTTTGAATAGATTACCACATCTCTGGTAATTCCGCTCATGCGCCAGAAATCCTGGGCTTCCATGTAAGAGCCGTCGCTGAAACGATAGACTTCCAATGCCAACAGATTTTTTTTGCCACAAATAATATAAGGTGTTATGTCGAATTCAGCCGGCGTTTTCGAATCCTCGGAATAGCCCACAAACTGACCGTTAATCCACAGATACATAGCTGATTTCACTGCGCCGATTTTCAGATAAACGTTTTGGTTTTCCCATTCTTTTGGCACCTCAAAATCATGACGGTACTGTCCCACCGGATTGAATTCCGTAGGGGCGTAAGGCGGATTTGACTTAAACTCGTTCGCCACGTTCACATAAACAGGGTTGCCGTAGCCGTTCAGTTCCCAGTTGCCTGGCACCGGTATTGTGTTCCAATCATTCGCGTCATAATTGGGCTTGTAGAAGTCCTGAAATCTGTCTTTCGGACTGTCGCAATAGGCGAATTTCCAGTCACCGTTGAGATATTTACCATTGTTGACCACATCAGCTCGTGGTGGCATTTTGTTGATCTGATACACGTCCAAATCATTCCACCATTCGCCAACTTCAACATCTTGAGCAAACAGCAATGCCGATAACTGCATGAATATCAATGATAAAAGAAATCTTGTTTTCATAGCCATCCAGTTTTTAAACCAATTTCATTAAACAACAAAGTTATACATTTTTTTACAAATCAATACATCTTCATGAAAAATTAATTTTAAAAAATTCTTTGGACGTTTGGCAAATTATTGTTACTTTTGCAAGTTAAACTTTGTTTTATGAAGAAAATGTTGTTTGTATTATTGTTATTGGCTATTATCGCTATTGTTTTCCCGTCATGCGAGCGTCGTTGCATCTGCACTTATCACGATTCGGGTGCCGAAGAGCTGATTTACAGCGCCTACACAAAGAAAGACTGCCGCACCTACGAGGAAGACCTTAAAAATCTTGGCATGAACGTAGACTGCGACTACAAATAGATAACGCATTGATTATGAAAGAGAAACTGTTATTCTTCAGCGTAAAGCACCCTCTCTTGCTGATATTGCTGTTCGCGATAGCTCTAAAATTCGTGGCGGCGATATTTACAGGAGGCTATATGGCTGAAGATCAATACTTTAACTATTACGAAGTGCCAATGTCATGGCTCTCCAATCCTTGGATTGTGTATCCGATGCGACTGATATTGGGTGCTTTCTCATTGTTAATCATCACGTTAGGATATAGAATAGTCAAAATCATAGCCGACAAAACGACAGCTCTCGAAGTGGCGCTACTGCTGGCATGTCTGTGGAGTATGCCGTATGTGAGCGTGCATCCGCTGCCCCAAGTGGTATGCCTGCCATTCCTCCTTTATGGTACTTTACTTATAGTAAAACAAGATAACTTACTGAATAACAAAGAGATAGACAAGTTTCACCGCACCACTTTCATAATAGCGGGATTCTGCCTCGGACTCGGTTTCGCGGTTTACTACCAAAGCCTCGTATTTTATATAGGTGTGCTGATGGCGCTTCTGGTTTTGAAAAACTGGAAAGGTGCCCTGATGACAATAATCGGCTATGTCATCGCGGTTTTGTTTACGCAAACAATAACCGACCTAATCATCTGGCATCGTCCGTTTGTCAATATGATCGGTTTTTTCAAAAATAGCGGCATATACCTCTTCAACAACAATTTCCAATGGATGTTTGAATCCACATCGTTGGTAGTCACCATGTTATACCTCGTGGTACTGCCGTTGAGCGTGATGTTGCTGTTTGGATTTTTCAGAGTGTGGCGCAAATACATTTTGCTTTTCATGCCGACATTCATGCTACTGCTGTTTTATACGGTTTTCCCGAACAGACTGTGGATATATACATACACTCTGATTCCGACGTTCATCATAACGGGCTTCGTGGGCTGGAAAGAATACTATAAAAACTCAGCATTTTGGACACGAAACCGTTGGTTATCAGTGACTTTATATGCAATATTTGCAGTAATAAACACAATTGTGTTTTTCATGTCATTTTCTCCTGAATTTTTCACAAAATAACAGATTATGACCATTGACGAGGCGAGAAAACGGATTGCGGAACTGAGCGAAACGATTGATAATCACAACTATAGGTATTACGTTTTGGCACAGCCGAGCATCAGCGACTACGATTTCGACATGCTGATGAACGAGCTCATCGCACTTGAGAAGGAGTTTCCTGAACTGGCGTTGCCCACTTCACCCACCCAAAGAGTTGGTGGTGACCTTACCAAGGAGTTCCCGACCGTAAAACACCGCTACCCAATGCTTTCGCTCGCCAACTCATACAACCGAGACGAGATCATCGACTTCATAAAACGCATCGAGAAGACCATCGAAGAGCCAGTGGAGTTCGTCTGCGAGCTCAAATTCGACGGCGTCTCAATCAGCCTCACCTATGAAAACGGCATCCTGGTACGCGCTGTCACCCGTGGCGACGGCACCCAAGGCGACGAGGTGACCAACAATATCAAGACAATACATTCTGTTCCACTGAAACTACGTGGCAACTATCCCGAGTTTCTTGAGATGCGCGGCGAAGTCATCATGCCACACGACAGCTTCAACAAAATCAATGCCGAACGCGACGAGCTTGGAATGTCATTATTTGCCAACTGTCGCAACGCAGCCGCCGGCACCATAAAACTGCAGGACCCCAAAGAGACCGCCCGCCGGCGTTTGGACAATTTCTGCTATTACATGATGATGGATAAAGTGCCGTATAGCACTCATTATCAGAGTCTTATGGCGGCCAAGGAATGGGGATTCAACATCTCGCCCCACATGAAAGTGTGCCGTAACATCGACGAGATTGAGGATTTCATCAACTATTGGGACGAGAAACGAAAGAATCTGCCGTTCGACATCGACGGAATAGTTATAAAAGTCAACAGCTTCGCACAGCGTGAAATGCTCGGAATGACAGCAAAATCACCACGTTGGGCTATTGCATATAAATTTAAGGCGGAGCAGGTACGCACCAAGCTCCTGAGCATTGATTTTCAAGTGGGACGACATGGGACGATAACTCCCGTAGCCAATCTTGAGCCAGTGCTTCTTGCAGGAACCACAGTGAAACGCGCCACTTTGAACAATGCCGACTTCATCCGTCAGCTCGATCTGCATTACGACGACGTCGTGAAAGTGGAAAAAGGCGGCGAAATCATCCCGAAGATTGTGGGAATCGACCTTGAGAAACGCAAAAACGACAGCAAACCTATTGAATTCATAAAGAAATGCCCTGAATGTGGCGCTATTTTGACACAAAAAGAAGGCGAATCGGCATGGTACTGTCCCAACAGCATGGGGTG
>JAEEGK010014506.1_pt1 | contig 17601 bp, 13 predicted proteins | sample 8958771 | NCBI WGS metagenome assembly JAEEGK01 (sample SAMN16246547, study PRJNA631951) | gut metagenome | biome: gut microbiome; feature: rumen; material: SC-attached | host: Bos | place: Iran: Karaj | collected 2018-10
ACTTATTGACAAAAGAGCCGATGGTGTTTATTTCGCCGATCCTGTCTTTGCCTTCTGGTTCCATCGGGAGTATTGCGTGTAAGAGCAGCAAAGAGTCCTCCACAAAGAATCCAGGTTAGAACTGGATATTTACCGATGGTCAGCCCCATTAGAAACAGACAGACTGCCTCAGAGAGAAGAAGAGTGATCGTAGCAGACCTTATCTTTTTCTGGTTGTACTTGGAGTAGTCAAGATCAAACATATTTCTGCTTGAATACAACCTGTTAATCCACTTCTTTTCAGGCATCCTCCATGTCCAAATGGCCGGTATCAAAAAAAAGGCTGACAACGCAAACAATATGATGATAGGGTTCATAAGCAATCAAATCAGGGGCAAAGATAGCAATTCTCTCAATAGTACAGAACAGCATCGACTTTTCGCCAAACAGCCGCACATCGACACCCCCTATGGACATACAGAACGCCCCATCCCGTGCGCCAAGGGCCGATATCGGGCAATGGCGCACCGCAACCATCGACACAACGCGCACACGGCCACTTCCTGTGCGGCTATTTGGCGAAATACCATCAATGCTTCGAGGATAAAGCATCTTTTGTGGAAACGTACAAGAATGTCTATCTTTGCAACGAAATATCGGAAGAAATGGGACATAAATACGTTTGCCTGCATTGCCGTAAGAGCTATAGTGTCGGAACAGGTTTCATTCACTTTCAGGAAAAGAAGATTTGTCCTGAGTGTTTGGCGCCGATGACCCTTTTGAACGAAAAGTTCAAGGCTCCTCGAAAAGATGCCACTACCCAATGGGAAATCGTAAAACTACTGGTAGACAATGGTTTTTTCTACCAGTCCGTGCTCGATCCCATCAGCGGGGAGAAAGTCCCTTATCCAAGGACAAAAAGAGACGCCGAAGCATTTATCGAAAAGTATAAGAAATAAGTTCGCTTATTTCGAAGGATTCCAATAGGTCATGCTGAAAGAATTTAAGTTGAGAGGTAACCGTTCTTTCTTGAGAACGGATGATGAAATGAGTTCTATCGATAAGTCTGAGGCCGACCGCGTTTTCAAATCGTGTAAATAGCAGTATCTCGACCCTCTTCTGGTTTGATGCTTGTTCAAATGATGACTCGATAAAAAGCTGCTATTGGCCAAACAAGAGGAGTAGGAAGGGAGATTATCTGTCAATGAGCGAGCATGGCTTGAGTCTCTTGATAATCACGGAGACTGTTCCAAGGCAATCGAGAGGAATATTGAACTCTTTAGATTGCCCAAAGCATGCTGTTTGAGATAACTATCAACCCCCATTTAACAACAGCATCCATCTACTTGTTGAACATCGTCGTCATCAGATTCTTCCTGGTCTTGTCTGTAATAGCGATATAGGGTTTCAGGGAATCGTAGTCTTCGTGACCGGTGAAGGTCCAACAACTTCCATTCGACGGCTCGGCCGGCGGGATGCACCCGGGGAATCAAAGCCTCCCACCGGCTTTTTTCTACCGGAACACGACTTCCAATCCGTCATAGGCCGCTTTCAGCGGCTCGGGAATGATCCGGTCCACCTCGGCCTGAGGGCCGTATTCCGACTTGGAGAGGTGCGTCAGAAAGACCTTCTGGCCCTCGACGGGAACGTACTTGCGGGTCTGCGTGAGGATCTTGACCGTACTCTCGACCAGGTCCACGCTGGAGTGCGCGAACATCCGCTGGTCGGGCTGGTAGCCGGGCGCCATGTTGGCTTCCATGATGATGCCGGTGAGGAACTTGCGCTCGCGGGAGAATTGGCCGACGCCGGCTAGGCCGAGGGCGATGGCGGTGAGGCCGGCCGTGTCCGTAGCGTACAGCAGGCGCGTGGAATCCTTCTCCAGCAAGTAAATCAGCGTCAATTCGGAGGCGACGTTCGAAGCGTGGTTCGCCGGAAGGGGTGTCACCTTGATTCCGTGCTCCTCCACGCTCTGGCCGAATTTCAAGGGTATGATTTCCGGAACGGGTTTCCCTGTCTGCTCCGAAGCCCTTTGGAAGTCATGCTGCGCCCTTTCCAGCCAGGTTTCCCCGAGATAGACGCGCTTGACGCCGAGTTCCAGGGTGGCCTTCGGGTCGTAATGGTCCGAGTGGGAATGGGTGAAGAAGACCGCCTCGACATTCGCCCCTTCCGGAACCATGTCGGCGGCAGAAGGAGTGAAGTCGAACAGGACCTTCTCATCGGCGAGGATGCTGGCGTGGCGACGCAACTCGCCGTTTTCCGCCGGACCGAACCAGTCGGCGGCGCCGGTGCCGAGGAAGCGGACATGGATGCCAGGGCCGGTAGGTACATACTCCACGGGTCCCTGATCCCGCATCGGGAAGCCCCCGTGGGGACGGCCGCCCTGGGGCGGACGGTTCGGGGGAATCTGCCCCTGGGCGAGGTTCAACGGATTGATTGCTGCTGCGGCTACGGGCGCAACGGCCGCGAGGCGGAGAAATTTCCTTCTTTTCATGGTGGATGTGAAAAAGGGACCAACGGTAGTCTGTTCCAAAGGTAAGTAAGTCTCGTTGGTTTTCAAAATATTAAGGCGGTATTCTTTGTGTCTTTCAGACAGGACGGACCTCGGCCGGCGGAATCACATCCGCACCGTTGTCACACCGAATCTTTGGAGAAACGGAGAAATGTGGCTATCTTCAAACCGATAAAGGGAATTCGGACCGATTCCCGGACATCGGCAAAAACCTTGGACAGGATTTCAATCGTTTTTATGAGACATATCGCATTATCACTGGCACTTGTAGCAGCGTTGTTGTGCTGCTCATGCCGCAACAACGGAGCGAAAAGCGGGATAACCCCGGAACAAGCCTTCGAAGGAGTCGGCAACTATTGCCGCGGCGAGTATGGATGGAGCGCAGCAGAAGACAATGCCGCAATGATGAACCTCGAGATGGCTACCATTCCCGGCGCCCTGTTCAGCGTCTGGCACAATATCAGCGGCGCCATCGTCGCGAAACTGTATTCCAGGAATGCATGATTGAACTGTCCATCGCCAACCGCCCTTGTCGCCTGTTCGGATCTGAGACTCCGGAGTTTTTCCTCGTCCAGCCCTCGGCCCGGCACGAGAACGCATCGCTGGATTCTGAAATCACTCAGTTGTCCGCCCTTGTGGACCGCTCTTTCCTGCTTGCGGCCATCGAACTGGCGGATTGGACATTGGACCTGATGCCGTGGCCGGACGGGAACATCTCCCGGGACCCGGAGGCGGGGAAACATGGACAGGAGACCTTGCAGTATATCCTGCAGGACCTGCTCCCGGAACTGGAAAGCAGGTACGGCTGTCGGCCTGTCATCCTCGGCGGCTATTCCCTGGGAGGCCTTTTCGCCCTCTGGGCATCGGTCCAGACAGACAGGTTCCAGGCCGTGGCGGCCGCCTCTCCGTCCGTGTGGATCCACGGCTGGCTGCCCTTCGCGAAGAAGAATGCGCCGAAAGCCGGACACATCTACCTGAGCCTAGGCGACCGGGAGGAGCGCGTGAAGAACCAGGCCATCGCGCGCGTCGGGGATAATCTGCGCGCCTATTACGAAATGCTCCGTGACCAATTGGGCCCGGAGCATTGCACCCTCGTCTGGGAGGAAGGCGGCCATTTCAACGAAAACGCGGGCCGGCTGGCCCGCGCATTCGCTTGGTGTATGGAGCAATAAACTATTTCTTGTCCATGTAGATTTCCTTCAGGATCAGGCCGGAACTGGACGTGCCGGTGTGGCTTTCGGAAGTCCACATCTCGAACCGGAAGTTCTTTTCAGGGTAGTCTTCCTCGATCGCCGTAGCGCGCCAGGAACCGTTTTCCTGCTTGGCCAGGGACAGGCGGAAGACGCCTTCCGTGATGGCATGGGCGTAAGTCGTACGCGCATTGCCTTCCTCCACCATCGTGAAGGCCTTGTAACTGGCATTCTTGGTGTCGTAGGTGCCGACATAGGCACCCAGCGGGATCTGCAGGTTGTTCTTGGCCAGGGTGACTCCAGGAATGCTGATATCGATGGTGACGGCGGACGTCGCATAGTCAATATCCAGGGTATAAGTCCCGTCTTCCTCCTCAATCAGGACAGCGCTCATCGGGAAGTCGCGGTTGTTACCGGTCTGTTTGCCGTGCCAATCCCATTCTCCGAGGAGGCCGGCATCGGCCAGGTCGAACTGGGACACGAAGAAGGAACCCTTCATTTCGCCGATGAACCAGTGGACTTCGGCTTCGCGGTATTCCTTGGAAGGGTTGTCGGCGACCTTGATCGTGAGACGGGTCGGGTCGGAGTTGTCCAAGACCACCCAGTCGGCGTCGGTCGTCGCCTGGACAACCGATTCGTTGGCGTCATAAGGAAGTTCAATCTGGCCGGCCGCATTCTTGAAGGCGATGTCGTGGGGCGAGAACGACTTCACGATGATGCCGAACTGGTGGACGATGGTCTTTCCTTCCGCCTCACCGGACTTCATGTTCACGACGGCGTAACGGCTTTCCAGGCCGGTGTATTCGTCCACGACGACCTTGATCTTGCTGCCTTCGACCGTCAGATGGCACCAGGAAGAGGACGGCGTAGTCGCTTCGAGCGCGCCCTCAAGCCCTTCGACCTCGATGTAACCGTTGCCGCCGATGGCCTTGAAGGCGATGTCGGCGCCGGAGATGACAGTCACTTCGGGCTTGACATTCTGTTTGAACAGGTCTTCATCGGTCTTGCCGCAGGACCAGCCGGCGACGAGGGCGAGGGACAGGATGATTCCAGTATAGATTCTTTTCATGGCTGATTATCTCTTGACTAAGGTTTTCAGTTCGGCCATCTGGTAGGATCCGCCCGTGAAGAAGGTCTTCGAAGGCGCTCCGGCATAGGGCGAATCGGCCGAATCGTCCGTATCGTACAGATACAGGAGGAACGAGTTGGTCTTGATGCTCTTGGAACCGCCGTTGTCAATCCAGTTGAAGGTGGGGCGGGCCAGGGTGGCGTCCATGTCGATCTTGCCGTCCGGGCCATAGGTGACAGCGAGCGCCGCTTCCATGCCCACATCCGTGCTGAAAGTGAGATAGCCGCCGTTCTCCCAGGCGCAAAGCCGGACATAGTAACGTTCATCCTCGCCTTCCCAGACGACATCGTCCGTGCCGGGTTTCCGGCAGTACTGGGCGAGCAGTTCGATGCGGCCCTTCCGGATGTTGTAGTTGGCAACCAGGTCGAACTGGTTGCTGAACCCCTTGACCCGGTAAGACTGCTTGTCACCCATCGGGATAAAGGAGAGGTTGAAGCGGGAACTGCCGCTGTAGGTCAGCGTCCAATCTCCCTCGAAGAACTCGTAAGGCAGCCAGTCCAGCGGAATATGCCCCTTGAAACTGACGTTGTTGACGGCAGAGGTCAGCAGGGTGTCCGTCTTAGCCAAGTCGAAGTTGAAACCCAGTTCCTCGAAGGTCTTGCCGAAGATCTCCAGGGGCTCATAGAAATGGATGCCCTTCTCGGTGACGATGTAGGGGACCGTCTTCGTCTCGGCGATGTCGTACTTGGGATTGCCCTTGTCGTCCTGGCCGTACACCTCCATCTCGTAGGCGGTGAACTGGCGGTTGTTGACGTCGATGTCGCCCGTCACCTTCTGGCCGTCGATGAAGCCGTCGAAGGAACTCACGAAGAAGTTGCGGCTGTGCTCGTACATCTTGGCGTTGAAGGTCTCGATCGGCTCGGAGATCGGATACATCGTGCAGAACTTGCCGTTGCGCTTGCCCTTCAGGTTGATGACCTTCTGGGCCTTGTCATAGCCGATGATGAAGAACTGGTAATCGCCGCCCCGGCCCTCATAGTATTCGGAACTGGCGGTTCCGTACTTGTGCAGGATAGGGTTGTGGGTGTCGAAGGAGAGGACCGGACCGCTGTCGGTCGTCAGCACGTAGTGGCTGGTGTAGGCCGCCGTCTCGTCCTCTTCGCTCATCGCGGTGACTTCGCCTTTTTCGGCGTCGAATTTCAGGGCGAGGTTGATGCCGCCGAAATCGCCGTCCTCGTTGCCGACGTAGTATTCCATCCGCCATCCGTACTGCTCTCCGCCCAGCATTTCGTCCAGGTCGGCGAGGTAGTTGCTCAGGCGTTCCGCGGAGGATTCGTCGAAGTACTCCACATAACTTTTCAGGCAGGACTGGGCGCCGAGGGCGAGCAGTCCGATGAGGCAGGTTGTCAGGATTCCGTTGTGTTTCATATGCTTGACCCTCCCTTATTTGATTTCGATGCTGTGCAGGTCCACCTGACCGGCGAAGACGTCATCCTGGCGGCGGAGAACCGTGGCCCGGAGCACGTCGATGTCGATGTTGAAGGAATCCTGCATGTAGTTCCGCACGATGTCCAGTTTGGCGTTGATCAGTTCGCCCTTCTCGCCGGCCTTCGCGATCTGCCCGTCCCACCAGGACTGGTCGTGGGTGATGTACTCGGACAGCATTTCGGCGAAGTCTTCCGTGTCGGAGTGCTGGGCGTAGTCGGTGATGAAGCCGTTCTTGAGGTAGTCCCGGTTGTAGGGGGCGTCGCTCCAACTGTCGGCCACGTAGCCGGTGCCCGTGATCATCGAGAAGTCCACCGGGAAGTCCACGTTCTGGTTCAGGATGTGGGTGAATTCGTGGTGGATGGTCTTGATGTAGAAGTGGTTCAGGTCCTCGGCGGTCTTCATGTACTGCGGGAGCAGGTTCACGCCCGCGAGGAAGATCTTCTTGCCGCCCTCGGCGGTACCGAGGATGATGGTGCCGTTGTTCCGGTACTCCCATTCTCCCGTGAGGAAGAACATCTTGGGGAAGTAACTGCGGGTGAACGTGATACCGGCGACCTCGTCGTAAGTCTCGATGCAGAGGTACTTCACCAGGTGGGCCATCACGATGGAATACTCGTAGTCGGCCGGGATGGTGAAATAGTTCATGTCGGACTCGTTCATTTCGAAGCGGTACTTGAAGTCGATGTTGTACGGCAGCAGGAAGTTGACTTCCAGCCAGCGGTCGAAATCGTTCTTCTTGGTCTCCGTCACCTTGATCACGCTGTTCTCGCTCATCGTCTCCTTGACGCAGGAGGCGGCGCAGAGCGCGGCGAGGATGATGGCAATATGAAGGATATGTCTTTTCATAACGCTCGTTCTTTATTGGTTGTCACGCGGATTGGGAGTGATGCCGGCGTCGCGGACCTTTCTCGGGATCTGGACGGCGGTACGCTTGTCGAAGGGCTCGAGCGTGCCCGTGTTGCGGTAGGGACGGCCCTCCGCATTGATGATGCGGCGGTCCAACTGGATGCCGTAACGCTTCACGTCGAACCAGCGGAGTCCCTGTCCCAGGGTCTCCACCCGCTTGAGGGCGAGGACGCACTGGACCATGTTCTCCTGGGTGGAACCTTCCTCCAGGGTGATGAACTTCGGATGCAGGTGCTTCTTCACGCTGGAAGTGTCCCAGACGTGGTAAGGGGTGTTGTTGAACCATGAATTGACGCGGTCCACGTCCAGCACGCGCGGCGGACGGGTCTCGTCGGCGCCGGCGATGTTCCGGATCCAGAGGTTCACGTCGTTCAGGGCCTCGTCGTACTTGCCCAGGAGGGTGTTGGCCTCGGCGCGCTCCAGGAGGACCTGGTCGGCGGCGAAGGCGGGATACACCGTGCGGTAATAGCCGATGCGGGCCACCGGGTCCGTGTACTCGAACAGGTAGGGGAGTTTCCAGAACATGGTCTTGTCCAGGTTCGTGGCCTCGTATTCCTTCATGCCCATGTAGTAGGTCTCGTTGCTGCCGTTCCACAAGTTCGGGATGGCCTCTCCCGTTTCGGTAGCGGCCAGGTAGTTGCCGTGCGAGTAGCGGGAATACACATAGTAGGGACCGAAGGCGAGACCCATCTTGGAATAGGCCGTCATCAGCAGGAGGTTGCAGTTCAGGCTGGCGTCGATGTAGTGCTCCACGATCGGGTCATACTTCTGGGTCATCGAGGCCTGGTAGGCCCAGTCGCGCAGCATGGCGGACGGGGAGGCGCCCAGGCACCTGGTCGCGTACTCCACGCTCTTTTCGAACTTCCCGTAGTAGAGGTAGAACCGGGCGGCGAGCGCGTAGGCGGCCTTCTGGTTGAAGTGGTACTTGGGAACCGTGTAGTACTTGTCGGAGACGTTCGGGAGGCCCGCTTCCAGGTCCTTCTCGATCATCTCGTACACTTCGGCGACCGTCCCGCGGTCATAGTGCGGGTTCAACTTGGACTCGCGCTTCTCCATGTAGGGGATGCCGAGGTCGCTGGTGCTGGTCTGCGGGTTGTAGGCGATGCAGAACACGTTGACGAGGATGAAGTGGTTGTAGGCGCGGCACAGGAGCGCCTCGGAACGCTCGGCGGAGAGATCCAGCGCGGGATCGATCCGGGACAGCGAGTCGATGGCGAAGATGGCCTCATTGGCGCAGGCGATCGCGTGATAGGAGGCTTCCCAGATGGATTCCGGGTCCTCGTTGTCGCTCTCGGTCACGTCGTCCCAGGCGAAAACCTGGTCGATGAAACGGTCGGTATAGGGGTTGTTGGCGCCGTAGTCGTCCACGTTGTCGGACATGAACTCGGTGACCAGCATGTAGTCCGTCGGAGGATAGGCCGACACGAGGAGGGCCTGGATCTTTTCCTGGGTGTCGATCTCGGTACGGTTGTCCGGCATCTTGTCCAGGAACTTGTCACAGCCTGCCGCTGCAAGGAGGGCGGCCGCAAGGAAGATATAATGGATCTTTTTCATACTGCTTTTCTCCTTTTAGAATCCGAACTTGAAGGTGACGGTAAACTGCTTCGGGACCGGGACGGCGACGCCGCCGGTGTTGAAGAACTCGGGATCCTGGCCGTTCAGTTTCTTGTCGGCGTACAGGAGGAAGAGGTTGGTCGCCTGGACCTTGAGGGACAGGGTGCCCATGTGGAGGGCCTCCGTGACCTTCTTCGGGAAGTCGTAGCCGAGCGAGATCTCCTTCATGCGGATGAAGTCGCCCCGGGCGATACGGGCCGAAGAGTAGTTGTAGGCGTTGTAGGCGAACGGAAGTTCGGTGTTCGTCCGGTTCTGGATGCGGCTGGCGATGACGGGAACGTCGGTGACTTTCTCGTCGCCCGGGACCGTCCAGCGGTTGTTGAACTCCTTAGGCATCGAGTCGAGGTCGTTGTAGGAACTCGAGAACACGGGGTCGAGCCGGATCACGTTGCCGAAGGAATAGGTGATGAACACGTTCAGGCGCAGACCCTTCCAGGTGAAGATGTTACCGAAGGAACCGAGGTCGGTCGGGTCGGCGTTGCCGGAGTACTCGAGGAAGTGCATCTTATCCGGATCGGAGGTCTGGAAATAGATGTCGCTCACGGAGACGTGGTCTTCCTTCAGTTCCCAGACACCGTTCGGGCCCTCCTCATACACGGACTCCTGGTCGCGGAAGGTCGGGAGACCCTCCTCGTTCAGGCCCATGAACGGGATCGAGAAGATACCGCGGACCGGATACCCCTCCTTCGCGAAACCGGAACCGGTGATGAGGTCGATGACGCGGGAAGTGTTCTGGAGTTTGGTGACGACGTTGCGGCCGTGCGAGAAGATGATGTTGGTGGTCCAGTTGAAGTCGCGGGTCTTGATGTTCTGCGTGGTGAGGCTGATCTCGAAACCGGAGGACTTCATCTCGGCCACGTTGCCGTACTTGACGACTTCACCGCCCACGCCGGGGGTGTTGACCGGGCCGATCAGGTCGAAGTTGTTGCGCTTGTACCAGTCGAAGGTGAAGTTGATGCGGTTGTTGAAGAAGCCGGCCTCGAGACCGAGGTTCAGTTCGTTCTTCTTCTCGTACGTGAGTTCCTCGTTCGCGAGTTGGTTGATGTCCAGGGCGACCTCGCGGATGTTCGCGAACGGACGCCAGGGCGTGTGACTGCTGATGACCACGGTGGAGTTCGTCACGTAGGACGGGCCGCGGTCGGCGGTCAGGGAGTAGGAAGCCTTGAGGCTCAGGTGCGAGATGACATCCTGCAGCGGGCGCCAGAAGGCCTCGTCGCTGATGTTCCAGGCACCGGAGACGTTCCAGGTCGGGAGCCAGCGGGCGGTGCGGGCCTTGCCCAACTTGTTGGTGCCCTCATAGCGGTAGGTGCCGTTGAGGACGTACCTGCCCTGGTAGGAATAGGTTCCATTGGCAAAGAACGCGACGCTACGGTCGTAGTTCCAGGCGTAGGTGTAGTAGTTGGAGTTCTCCTCGGAACCCTGCTTGAACACCTGGTAGGCGTAGTTCGGAATCTCACCCATCGTGTACTGGAGGCCCCAGCCGCGGAACCACGTGTTGTGGCGGGTGATGTCGGCCCACTCGGTACCGCCGAACAGGTTCACGATATGCTTGTCGGCGAAGGTCTTCGTGAAGTTGGCCGTCGCACGGAAGTCATAACTGAGCATGTTGTTGTCGGACCGCTCGTAGATACCGCCGTTCGGCAGGACGGAGATCGGAAGGGCGTAGGGGTTGTCCGGGTCCGTATAGAGGAACGGGTTGGAACTCCGGATGGTGGAGGTGCCCATCGCCCGGTAGGCCTGCGCCTGGTTGGAGCCGTCCAGGATGTTGTGCTCCTGGGACGTCTGGGTGTACTTCGCCGCGGCGATGGCGCTGAGTTCGAGTTCCGGGATGACCTTGTACTTGATTTCGCCCTGGACGCGGAGGTCCTGGACGTTCAGGTCGATGTAGTTGTTGTCCAACTCGTCCTTGATGTTGAACGGCGCATAGTTGCGGGTATAGAACTCGTCCGGGTCCAGGGCGCGGGACGTGTTCAGCGCGTAGGAATACGGGTTGATGTCGAAGTCACGCTTGACCTCGCCGTACACCGGGTCGATTTCGCTGGACAGGGTTCCCGGCGCGCGCTGCTTGCGGTAGGACGCGTTGGCGATCATGTTCACCGACAGGTTCTGGAAGATCTTGTAGGTGGTGTTCAGGTTGGCCGTGTAGCGCTGCACCGAACTCTGGAGCGTCCAGCCCGGATCGTCCATCAGGGACAGGGAGGCATAGTAGTTGGACTTCTCCGAGCCGCCCGAGGTGGACACGGAGTGGTTGTGCTGCATGGCGTTGGTGAACAGGAGGTCGAACCAGTCCGTGTTGCGGTACTCGGCGGCGCGGAGGTAGGCGGCGCGCGCCTCGTCCGTATTCTGGAGGCCGAACTTGCCGGAGGTGGCGTCGTACTGGCTGATCAACTGGTACATCTTACCGTAGATACCGCTGTTCATCGAGTTCGCCGTCTCCGCATAGTTCAGGTAACCCTTCTGCTGGAGTTCCTGGTAGATGGACATCTGGTCCTGGGAGTTCATGATGTTGAAGGTGGAGTACATCGGCTTCAGGCGGACGGTGTATTCGCCCGTGTAACTGATGTGGCTCTGGCCCGCCTTACCCTTCTTGGTCGTGACGACGATGACGCCCGCCATCGCGCGCGCACCATAGATAGAGGTGGCGGAACCGTCCTTCAGGATGTCGAAGGATTCGATGTCGTCGGAGTTGAGGCCGGCGATGGCGCTGGAGATGAGCGTGGAGGCGTCACCGGACGACAGGTCGTCGGCGGAGACGTCCACGACGTCCTCCATGATCACGCCGTCCACGACCCACAGCGGCTTGGAAGAGCCGTAGATGGAGGTCGCACCACGCACGCGGATTTTCGGGGCGGTACCGAACGTACCGGACACGTTCTGGACCGAGACGCCGGCCACCTGGCCTTCCAGGGAACGGGAGATGTCCGCGATACCCGCCAACTTGGCGTTCTCGGCATCCACCTTCGTGGTGGAACCGGTCATCAGCCGGCGGTCAACGGTCTGCATGCCGGTGGCGACGGCGGCGTCCAGGACCGTAGAGTCGTCCTCGAGGACGAACCGCATTACCGACTGCTTCGGCTGGCGCTGGTCCTTGTAGCCCATGCAGGAGGCGACGATGTAGCCTGCTCTGTCGGGGACATTCTTGAGGGTGAAGTTACCGTCCAGGTCGGTCAGCGTACCGACATTCTGGTTTCCCTCCACGAAGACGGCCGCTCCGACGACAGGTTCTCCCTGGGCGTCCACGACGATACCGTTGACCGTCGTCTGGGCCGAGGCGAGAAATGCCGTGCAGAGCAAGCCTGTCAGAAACAAGAGGATCCTTTGCTTCATAGGTTGTCTGTTTATTATAATGTCAATTGTTACCTTCTTCTGTACAAAGGCGTTTAGCCGACAAATTTCGGAAGATTATTCCAAATATCCAAACGCACCCTTTTGAGGGGAGAATTTGGTTTTTACAAATTGTTTGTCTAACTTTGACGCCAATCGGCTTTAAGCCAGCCGGGAAGTCATTTTGATAATTCTTACGATATGAAGAAACAGTATCTTGAACCCGAGGTACGCATCGCGTATGTCGGCTTTGAAGTGAATTTCCTCACTTCGGAAATCTCTGTTGGAGGTGTCGGAGGCGAAGACTTCGACGATCCTGACGATCCGTTCGATCCGTGGTCTTAATGTCTAACCAGAAAAGAATGAAGATCATGAAGAAATTGTTCTACAGCGTCCTTGCGCTCGCGGGAATCCTTGCCGTTTCCTGCAACAAGGAAATCGAGAAGCCGGTGACCATCACGGACTTCGAATCCGTTTCCACGCACACGGTTACCGTCCGTGCCGATTTCGGTGCCGAAACCCGTACGGCTTATGCCAACGACAAGACCTTCTCCTGGGTCCAGGGTGACACCATCCAGGTCTATACCGTCAACGAAGAGACGGGCATGGCCCGGGTCGCCAAACTGGTCGCGCAGGAAAGCGGCGCCTCCGTCGACTTTGTCGGTGAGGTCGAGGATGGTTTCGAACTGACGTCTTTCGCCGTTTACACGGCAAAGAGCAGTTGGCTCTCCTGGGACGAGAATAACTTCTATGTCTATCTCCCCGGCACGACGGCCATCGATAACGACGAATACCAGTTCAATGTGGACAGCGATAATCCGATGTCCAATGTTCCGCTCGTGGGCAGTGTGGACAGCGAAGGCGTCCTCCACTTCTCGACGGCGACCGGTGTCCTCAAGTTCAATCTGACGGACCTGCCTTCCGAGGCGACGTATTTCGAACTGGGAGCCGATGACGGCAACATGCTGCAGGGTTACTTCTCCGTGGATGTCGAGAACGGTACGATCAACCGGGAAGGCGGCCGTGAAGGTACCTATACTTATACGGATAAGGACGGTAATGAGCAGACTGCCCGTTACAGTTATTCCAATCTCTTCTACGTGTTCACTCCGAGTGCCGCCGGCGAGGCCACGATCTATGTCCCCGTTCCCGTGGGCACGCTCGGAGCCGGCGCCACCGTCCGCATCTACAACGAAGATGACGAAGTGATCTTCACCAAGAAGACCACCAAGGACATCACCGTCACGCGGAACAAGGTTACCGAATTGGCGGCGCTGTCCACCAAGGTGGAGTGGGTCTCCCTCGGTACCGGCAAGTTCGGTGACCACTATCATTTCAACGCCGATTACGACGTGGATGTGGAAATCCAGCAGAATGGTTCCGACCCGACCGAGTTCCGTCTCGTGAACCCTTACGCCGGATACCGTGAACTGACCGAGTACGAGGCTACCGGTGACGAAACCGGCCCGGATCCGTATCTGGTCTTCCGTATCCTCCGCAAGGGCGAGCGCGTGGGCGGAATCACCGTTACCCACGACGATCTCGTTTACTTCGACGCCTACTACACCGGCATGATCGACGACAGTTATGGCGTGGATCCTTTCCTTGCCCACCCGTCCCGTTGGAGTTCCGAGTTCCCGGAGGACGACTGGCTGCGCAGCATTGTCGTGAAGTATCAGGCTGACGGCGTGACGCCCGCCAATGTCCAGTTGGCTCCGGTCTTCTTCTGGGTCACCGACAAGGAAGCAGGAAGAGGTTACTGGTCCGGAGACACCAATCTGGCTGCCAACAACATGATCGAAATCAAGTTCCCGGGCGCTGAGCGCGTTGACCTTGAGGCTTCCGTCTCCTATCTGGAGATTGCCGATTCTACGCCTGCCCAGGCAACCGCTATCGTCGAAGCGACTTTCTCCAACGCGATTGCCAGCGCGAAGATCGTCATCGCGGCCGATGAGACGAAGGCTGCCGAAGCCCTCGCCAGCGGTGCTGATGCCACGACGGTGACCGCCGCCGGCGAATGCGAAGTGAAACTTCCCGCCAATGCACCTTCCGGCGATTACTATGTCTTCATGCAGACCACGGTTGCCGAGGGCCTGACCCCCGCCTGCAACCAGTTGGTCATGTCCGACAAGTTCTATTACAACAACGAGGAGACCGACCTTGGTCTTGACCTGTCCGTCCTGCTGGGTTCCTGGACTGGCGATATCATCCGTAATGTCTCCGGCCAGTATTCCCAGGACACCTTCTCCATGACGATCGAAGAGTCGGACAATCCGCTTTCCGGCGATGTCCTGCTTACCGAGATCTACGGCGAACCGGCCACCATTCCGGTCTATGGATGGTTCGACGGAAAGACGGGAACGCTGACGATCGCTCCCGATCAGCCTTGGGCGGAGTTCAACGATACTTATGATGTCGGCATGGTGGATGCCCAAAGCCCGAACAAGGATCTCTCCTTCCGTTACAGAGCGGATGGTACGCTCTACCTGCAGAGTTGTGAATTCGTTGCCTTCTACCTGTATGACAAGGGAACGACTACCCAGTCGGATTACTGGTGGGGCTATTTCTACGGCGATACGGAAGACTATCATCTGACGATGACCAAGGACGACGCCTCCTCCACGGGTTCCGCACCTGCGGCGCTGAAGGGGACCCGTTCCATGAATGGCAAGGCCGTGTCCAAGATCGGCACGTCCGTCCGTGAAGCCGCCCGTATGCGGTAGTTCCTTCTCGGAGCATCAGATGAAGCCCGGCCAATCGGTCGGGCTTCTTTCATTATTCAATGTCCAGGATCGGACTTACAGCGTATCCTGCTTGAGTTTCTCGATGTAGCGGTTGATACGCTGGAGTTCCCGCGGAATCGGAATCGACTGCGGGCAGTGGGAGAGGCATTCTCCGCAATGGATGCAGTGGTCGGCCTGGCGGAGGGTCGGGATGGCCCGGTCGTAACTGACCAGGTAGGCCCTTTTCAGTTTCCGGTAATCCTCCTGTTCCCGTGTCTGGGCGTAACGGCCTTCCGTGACGGAAGTGTTGTAGTGCTTGAAGATGCCCGGGATGTCGATGCCCCACGGGCACGGCATGCAGTACTTGCAGTCGGTGCAGTTCACGGTGGGATACTCCATCATCTGGGTCGCCATCCGTTCCATGAATTCCAGTTCCTCTTCGTTCAGCGGCTTGAAGTGCGTGAAGGTCTTGATATTGTCCAGGAGCGGGTCCATGTTGGTCATGCCGCTCAGGGCGCAAAGCACGCGCGGATGGGTGCCGCAGAAACGGAAGGCCCAGGAGGCGATGGACTTGTCGGGTTCGCGCTCCTTCATCTGCTGGGCGATGGCATCGGGCACGTTGGCCAGGCGGCCGCCCAGGAGGGGTTCCATGATGACGATGGGAATCCCGCGCTTGTCCAGTTCCTCGTACAGGTACGAGGCGTTGGCATTTCTCCGGCCGTCAGCATGGTTCCAATCGACATAGTTCATCTCGATCTGGACAAAGTCCCAATGGTATTCTCCGTTGTCGTGCAGGGCGATGAGGCTGTCGAAGTCGGAGGGACTTCCGTGAAAGGAGAAGCCCAGGTTGCGGATGCGTCCGGCTTCCTTCTCCTTGATGAGGAACTCCATCATCCCGTTGTCCACATAGCGCCGCCGGAAGGCTTCCACGCCGCCGCTGCCGATGGAGTGCAGGAGATAGTAGTCGAAATAATCCGTCTTCAACTGATCGAAGGAGTCCCGGTACATCTGGATGGAGGCCTCCGGCGTCTGGTTGTTGAAGTTGGACAGTTTCGTGGCGATGAAATACTTGTCACGCGGGTGACGGCTGAGGGCGATGCCCGCAGCCTTCTCCGACTGGCCCATCAGGTAGGCGGGGGAGGTGTCGAAGTAATTGATCCCGTGTTCGAGGGCGTAATCGACCATCTCGTTCACGGCTTCCTGGTCGATGACGCGCTTTCCGTCCTTCTCGACCATAGGCCAGCGCATGCAGCCGAAGCCGATGAGGGAGACCTTGTCCCCGTTGACGGGATTCTCCCGATAGACCATCTGTTCGGGACCTTCCTCGGCCGCAGCCGCGGCGGCGGTCTTCTTCTTGGGCGCACAGCCGACGGCGGCTGCACCCAGGGCGAGCGCGCCGGCGCCCGATATCTTGATAAAGTCTCTTCTTTCCATACTTATTCCTCGATATGGTTATGCCGTCCATTGACGGTAATCGCGCTGATCGGCCGGGCCGGGCACAGGTTTTCGCAGGCGCCGCAGCCGATGCACTTCTCTTCATTGACGACGGGCCTGCGGTAGCCGGTCTCATCGTCCTTGACGAGCATGATGGCGCCGGCGGGGCAGTGGCGGGCGCAGTTGCCGCATTCCACGCCTTTCTCCACCACGCAGAGTTCCGCGTTCACGCGGGCCGTACCCACGTGGTACTGCGTCTTTTCCTCCTTCGTGATCTTCCGGATGGCTCCGGTCGGGCAGAGTTCCGAGCAGCGCGTGCACTCCGGACGGCAGTAGCCGCGCTCGAAACTCATCTCGGGCTGCATCAGGTGCTGCAGGTCCGTCGAAGGGCGGAGCACATTGTTCGGGCACTCGGCGACGCACAACTGGCAAGCCGTGCAGCGGCGGTAGAAGTCCTTGACGCTCTTGGATCCGGGGGGCGTAAGGGGAATGTCACGTTCGGGCACCTCCTTGTCCAGGATGGTGGCGAATCCGCCGTCCACCTTCTTCTCCTGCGCCTTCAGCGCAGCCGTTCCCACGGCCAGCGCAGCGCCGGTGATGAATGCCCGGCGGCCGCCGTCATTCGCAGATACCGGTTTGTCATTCTGAGGCGAAGCCGAAGAATCTTTCTTCCCCCACGCGAACCTGTACTTCAGCCCGCCGAACTTGCAGGAGTCGATGCAGTTGAAGCAGTCCACGCAGCGGGAGTAGTCGATCCTGCGGTTCTCCACGTCGATGCAGGCGGCCTTGCAATTGTGTTCGCACTGCTTGCATCCCTTGCACACGTTCGCGTCGATCATCGGACGGAACATCGCGAAGCGGGAGAAGAAACTGAGCGTGGTGCCCACGGGGCAGATGGTGTTGCAGTACGTGCGGCCGTTCCGCCACGCCAGGATGACCACCACGACCAGGGTGACCGCTGCCACGATGAAGGTGGGCAGACTCCGCAGCCAGACCTCCTTGTCGTAGAAGGCATAACTGCCCGCCCGCTCCGCCAGCGAGGCGAAGAGGTTGTTCACCCAGATATAAACCGGCTGGAACAGATTCTGGACGATGCGTCCCCAGGCACTGTACGGGGCCAGGAGGGCCACCAGCGCCTGCACGCCCACGATGAGGGCAATGACGAAGAGCACCCACACGCCATAGCGCAGCCACTTCATTTCGGGGCTGTAGCCATACGGCTTGCGGTTCTTCCTGCGGCGCTTGCGCGCCACATTGAGGTGCGCCACACCATCCTGGAACACACCCAGGGGGCAGATGACGGAGCAATAGACGCGTCCGAAAACGAGGGTCAGGAGGACCAGGCCGACGATGACGGCCACGTTG
>JAEEGK010014507.1_pt1 | contig 17601 bp, 19 predicted proteins | sample 8958771 | NCBI WGS metagenome assembly JAEEGK01 (sample SAMN16246547, study PRJNA631951) | gut metagenome | biome: gut microbiome; feature: rumen; material: SC-attached | host: Bos | place: Iran: Karaj | collected 2018-10
TTAAGTGAACCCACAGGCGGGCTGATGTGCCCGGACAGCATGCTAAAAATGCTTCATCGGGTACTCAAGCGAGCCGGATTAAAGGAAATCCGCTTCCACGACCTTCGCCACACCTATGCGACAATTTTCACGGTTTTTTGACACAATCCACGAAACATCGTCAGTTTCGGTATACCCGAACGGTATTATACTGTATGATCGTAGATAATCTATCCAAGAGAGGAGTATCTACGCCATGGAAAAAAGCATCGTTTGGGGAACGCAGGTAAATGCCGACCTGTTCGATCCGGATTTTGCCACACAGCTTCCAATTGATCCTGCCAGGCTTCCGCCGAGCAATGCTTCTATTATGAGCTTGAAGTTACGGTTTCTGCGTTGACAGCGGGCTTTGCCGAACAAATCAATCATTTTTACTTGCCCGAGACAATATTGCGGAACTGTAAAACAGAGATGGATCGTTACAGCGGTATTCTCTCCGTCCAGATTTCAGCCGTCCTAAAACTGTTCCGAGACTATGGCCTTGAAATCTCAAACGCCACAATCTCCGGGGCGCCAATCGAACCATCAGATGCGGTATATATACAACTGGTGCAAGGGAGAGACAAAGAGTATGATAGGAAAGGGGGATTGATCGTACCCATGACGGCCATCTCCGTCATTCCGGATCGTATATGGCTTCACAATCATATCATTCATTATCGCCAAACAGAATTTTACAATTACATCAGACGACAGGTTCAAAAAGAAATCGACGAGATAAAGCATCCGCAGCAACAGGAATCGATTCCGTTCAGCGACCTGATTCAGCGGTTGTTTTCTGTAAAAGAACTGAAAACCAACGCTTCAACGAACACGATCATGGAGACTGCCCTCTTCGATCAGAAACCGCCCGTGCTGGCTTATGGGAATCTCAGAGAGCCCGCCAGAGCCAGCGCTTTTCCTGAAACATTAACGCCAGCATGGATGATTTATCTGGAAAAGGAAGATGGGGGCTGGAGGATCGAAACATACTCTAAGGGAATCGATGCACAACGCCATTTGGCGACTATATGGAAACAAGGCCATGTTCGCGCCGCGTTGGCACTGCATAACCTCGTTTCGATACCATATTCATTCATTGCACATACGGAAAACGGACTCGTGTCCATCGCCCTGCTGGAAGTGAGCGTCTATGATCAGATACAGGTCGTTTGGAAAAAGGCCCCTTTGTAAGTATAAGTAAGCATATCATGCGAAACGCGAGAAAAACGCGATTGCGGCCTTAGTCTTCCTTATCTTTATCACCGGACACGCCCTCAATCAGCCCGGTAACGATCGTATGGAGCTGCGCAGCGTTCTTCTCAGTGATGACCGATCTGCCAGTCCGTTCCTCCAACGCTTTTCTTGCGATACTGGCAACCTCACCGCCTTTGCGGGCTACATGCACATTTTCCGAAAAGCTCTGGGGCTGCTCCGCTTTGGAAATATCTGTGGTAGATGTCTCGGCCAGCATATTCAGAACCAATTCCGTGGTGGTCATATTATCCCGCAGGTTTTCTTTTTTCAGGCCCTTGAGCCGCTTGTACTGTCGGGTGGACATTCCGGACCAGGCTCTGGTGATTTCATCCGTGAGAATGGCATATTCCACGCCTTGCTTTACGCCTCGATCCTGCCATTCATCGGTCAATTCTTTCCGCACCTGTATGGCCTGGAGCCGTTGATTGATCCACTCCCGGGTATATCCCTTTTTCAAGTAGGTTTCCAGCGCGCGGTCAATGGCCTGCTCCGGGTCGATGGTTTCCTCGATTCGCTCTCGCCCAACCTGAGCCAGCCAAAGCTTGAACGGTTCCGCTTTTGGAGAAGGGACCGACTGTATGATCCGCAAAAGCTGTTCGGTATCCGCCACATCGGTTTTATAGCTTTTTCCATCCTCCGGCGATTTCAGTTTCAGTTGCTGACAATTTGTCAGCAACTGGTCTGCACCTTCCGCTTTCAGACGCTGTTTCAGCTTCGCCCAGTAGTTGCTGGCGCCACGCTGGGTAGGCTGTTCGGTCAGCACCCGGATTACATCGACAACGGAAAAAAACCACTCCTCTTTTTCTTCGTCCCACACCGCTCGGATGGGCTGCTCCTCAAAACGTTGGATGGAATTATTATCCTCCAATTAGCAACACCTCTTTTCGCTTGTTTCAATATACCACAATCTCCGCTGTTTTTCCACACATCTGGAAAAGAAATGTTGTTCGATGCCGAATCATCTGGGATGTCAGTTTTGTGGACACCTCAAAATATCTGTTCATTTTATGTGGGAATGAAAAGGGCGTTTCAAAACAGCTTTTCAGCAGATTGAAACGCCCGCAAGGTGCCGGGACTATGGCCCGGCCGCTATGAAATAATTTGTCGTTAATGAAACACCCCCTGCGGTTCGACAATTCTCGCGGCTTGATTTTTGGGTTGGAAAAGGATCAAAAATCAGGCTTGAAACCTTGAAACCCCTTGAAAATACGGGACTTTTCCGGTTTGTCGTTATTATACCATAAGGGCACACCTTCTCGGTGCTGGCACTCCAAAACGGTGTTGATGTAAAAACGCTCTCCGGCATCCTCGGGCACTACAGCGCGGGTTTCACGCTTGATACCTACGGACACATAACCACAGCGATGAAGCAGGACGCGGCAAACAAGGTCGGAAACTTCCTCGCTTCGGCAGTATGAAAAGGATAAAACAGGGCGGGCGATTGCAATTGCAATACGCCTGCCCTGCTCATATTTTGCGAAACAGTAATCAAAGAAACGTAATCGCATTCCTCGCTTGCCACGGGAGTTTGATGTTAACCATGATAACGCGTCCATTAAGCAGTTTTACGTTAGTGGGTCACGAAGGGGTCAACCGCCCTTTTTGCCATAAACCGGAAAATACAGCAGATAGCAAAAAGTCCCGAAATCTCAACGATTTCGGGACTTTTCTGGCACGCCGTAAGGGATTCGAACCCCTGACCTTCTGGTCCGTAGCTTCGTCTGGAAAAACCAGCAAGCGCTTTTCGCCTCTTTCCACCCCTGTTTTGTCCATCCGTTCAGCGGCTTTCAAGGGTGTTTCCTACCCGGACATTTCCGGAACTGTCGTATTGTGGGTCAAATGTGGGTCAGACCTCAGTCACTGTCAGATATGAGCAGCTCTTCTTCAAAACGGCGATGCTCTTGCCGGTAAAAAAGCGTTTTCTCCGCATAGTTTTTTTACGCCGCTTAACAATGATTAAGCCTCTGAAGCTGCTGCCCGATATATCCCCGTATCCGCCCTCCTCTGCTTGTAGTAATACTTGTATTACTACAAGCAGAGGAACACAAGGCAGCCCCTGTGCCGGCGCAGCATACGAAAATCAAGACTTCAGCTCATCAAACGAGATCTGCCCATGTGCGATCTCTAGAAGCTCTGCAGCCGCTTTCAGGCTTTCAACGCGAATCAGATTATCCCAGGCATCTTCTTTGCCCAGGAGGTTCATCCCGCCGTGCCAGACCAGCTTGTTGTCGATGACCGCGAAATGCTCACCCTCCGAGTCGGTCAAAACCACTGTGATCCCTGCCGCGCGTATTTTTGAGATCATTGTGGACAGGTCGTCCGCGTTGTCAAACGGCGAGGCCTCGGGGTGCCTTGTCACGACGGTGACGCTGACGCCCGCTTCCTGCCGCGGTTTCAGCAGGAACAGCATACGCTCCACCTTCTGAAGGCGAAGTCCTGGACTGGCGATTACGATCTCCTTTTCCGCTTCCACAAGATCGCGCTCAAAGACCTCTGTGTAGTTGCCGCGATCAAAAATCGCATTTACGCTTTGCTTTTCTTCGATCCTGTCGGACAGGATGCGATACCCGATCTTTTTGTAGGCCGCGAGACGGTTTCGGTACTGATTGTCAAAGATTCCGATGTGCGCGTCTACATAATCGTAGACGACAACGTAGCTTTTTCCTTCATAGCTTCTGTTCAGTCTGCCGACATACTGCATCAATCGTCCGTCAAACTTCACAGGCGAGGCGAGCATCAGCGTATCCAGGCGCGGGCAGTCAAAGCCCTCCCCGATCTTCTGCCCGGTTGCAATCAGTATCATGCTCTCGTCCGTCGGAACCTCCAGCATTTCGCGTCGTATCTCCTGGTTTTGGAGCTGCGTGTTATCACCATACAGCAGAAACACATGCTGGGCAGCGCCGGCAAGGCGATCGTAAAGAAGCTTGGCGTGCTTTTTCAACTTTGTCAGAATCACCGGCGTCCGGTTTTCTGTGATACAGTCCATCACATCCTCGATGATCTGCCCATTGCGGTCCTCGCTCTCGCTGATTAGTTCATATGCTTTATGAATATCCGGCTTTTCTCCCGAAAAGTCGACGACGCGCGTAAAGCGGGGGCGGACAAACAGTTCCATTCCCTGCGCAGCCGCATGTTCCTTTGGCGTATACTGGTGCCGGATCGGCCCAAGAAGCATGTAATTGATCTTTTCCAGCTTATCGCTCCGCACCGGCGTCGCGGATACGCCGTAGACATATTTCGCCCGAACCTTCCGCAGCACCTGCAGGGCCTGAGCAGAGGCGGCATGATGGCATTCGTCCATAATGACAAGGCCATAGGAATCCAGACGCGAAAAGAACTCGCCCTTTCGAAACGCAGAACCGACCATGGCAACATCGATGATGCCGGTCGTCTTGTCCTGACCGGCTTGAAGCCGCCCGATCACGTCCTTGCGTTTTCTCACCCTGCCGGTCTTTGTTTCATAGGAAGGCGGCTCTTCGTCGATCAAAAGGAATTTGTTCAGCTCATCGACCCACTGGTCGATCAGATCGGCGCTCTCAAGGAGGATCAGGGTGGACACTTTTCGCTGTGCTATAAGATAGCTGCACACGACCGTTTTTCCGAACGCGGTGGCGGCGCTCAGGATACCGTCCTCATAATTCAGAAGCTTTTCGGCGGCCAGGTCCTGCTGCGTGCGCAATTCTCCCTGGAAGCTGACGCGAATCGGGCGCCCGGTCGTCCGGTGGTCTTCGATTTCATACGCGATTCCCGCATCCCGGCATTTGTCGATCAGCGTTTCCAATAAGCCGCGGGGAATCTGTAAATAACCTTCCGTGTCCCGGCCCAGATAAATCGTGCTCAAACAATAGTATGTGGATCTCCCGGCGTTTTTCCGTTTGTAGAACTCCGGGTTATCGATCGTTGCAAGGCAGCGGATCTGATTTTGCAGGCGCGGTGTCAGATTCAGTGTATCCACATAGACGCCGTCGGCAAGCACAATATGAAATACGCCGGTCACGTCTTCGCAGCAGAATCCGTCATTCCGCTTCCAGGGCTTTGGTCGATCCCTTGCAAGAAGCGTATACGAACCAAGCTGCCCAGTCCGCTCCTGCATCCACCGCATAAGGCACCGCTCGACATCCTCTTTGGAGAGTTGCTTTGTCTGCTCAAGGATCTCCAGCTGATCGGGGTATGCATTCCACGCCTCGTCAATGAACGCGCTGTTCCCGTTTTTCAGTGCCTGTCCCTGTAGCGGAAGAGCAACCAGATTGCCCAGGCCGCTGGAAGCGTCCTGTGACGGATACATCCGATCATAAAAACGAAACGATGTCAGATTAATGGCTTCACATCCACGATCCAACAGAGAAAAACCGAAATTTCTTGCAAGCGAGGCTGGAATCGGCTGCTTGAACGAAATCCAGATATGCGCGCCGCGCCCGGAGCGGGAACGCTCAACCAATGCGTCGATCCCGTTCCGCTTGCAGATACACCGCAGCGCATCCACCTCATCCCGCCAGTCGTCTTCGGTGTTCGCGTTGTCGAGCTGATCTGCGCCCTTTTCATGGTTATCGAAATCGAAAACGAGGAGTCTGCAGGTACCGTCTGGGAATAATGGGTAAATGCCGACCACATCCGTGCAGTCTTCTTTGGTACCAAGCAGGTGCTGCCTGATGTGCCACAGCTCCAGCGGTTTCCACTTTTTGTTCGGGCAAGCATCGCAGGGCTGCTTCTCCCCGCGCTGCTTCGGGCAAAGGGACGCCGTCCACCGATTTTCGCATTGCGGGAAATACCCTCCGTTTTTCCCACGCTTGGCAAATGCGTCGGTCCGTCCCCAAAACATACCATAGAACCGCCTGGCAACATCGTCGTCCACCGGAAAGGGAATGATACGCGACGCCTGATCGGGATCATAATCATCCAGACTGCCTGTGTCTGCATCAAATGCAGACAGAACGTCGCAAGAGATTTGTCTTTCCGCCAACAGCTCCCGTAAGGCACGGTTTTCATCTTGCAGCTCGCGAACCAACCCGCGCAGCGAGTCCAGATCCTGTGCGTCTATTTTCAAAACGGATCACCGTCCTCTTGTCAAATCGTATATGCGCTGTTCAGCTCCACATACGCTTAAGGATCTCACTTTTTAGGAACAAAGTGTTCTTATCGGACGCCTTCAACGGATGGAGCTTCCCGTTCTTTACAAGCTCAGCAATATACTGCCGGGAGCAGTCCAGGAGCTCCGCAGCCTCCTGCGTGTTTACGATCCGCTCCCGGGCGAAGGCGCAAAAGTCCTCCATTGAAAGCGGGATCTCGATGCCCATCGCATACAGCGCAGCATTGTCGATCATCAGGTTTTCGTCCCAGCTGATCCCGTGCCCGCCGGCCTGCATTCGGACATTCCGAAAAAACTCCGGCCGATTCAACAGAACGGAGAATTCACGATGTGTTTCGAAATATGCGGTAAGATCGCACTTCCGCACTGTGCCATCCCGGAAGAAGCACAATAGCGTGTTGTTCTGCAAAGGGACGAGGTCCTCCAGTCGCCGCGTGAGGCGTGCCTGGATCTCCCCGGGCAGCCTGTTTTCCGTGATCGGAACAAGGTAGTAATCGTCCTGTGCGCAGCGTCCCTTGGACAGCATGAGCAGCCCAAACTCGTCGTACTCCTTCAGACTGTTGTCTTGAAGGATCTGCTGAATGTTCTGTCGATCCGGCGGAATGATCCTCTGCTGCACCCAAAGCCCGCTCCAGTATGAGTTGATCGAGGTCGTCCCCGCCTGCGCAAAGGAGGACAGCAGCAGCGGCGTTTCCCACGGATCGGCGCAATCCGGCAGCTCAATATAGAATTTCTTCGGAATCTCATAATAGAGAAGCCAAGCGAGGTCTTTCCTGCTTTTATCCGTTTCGTCTCGAATGGCAAAAATCTTCATAGAAACACCAGCGCCTCCAAATCATGTTCCATATCGCGTCCTGCAGCTTCGGGGAAATAACATCATCCAGGCCTTCCATCAAAACTGCCCGGTCGCTTTCCTGCAGGCGGTTGAACCTCGGCAGTTCATCGACTGGAATCAGCTTCAGGTTCTCCTGCGCCGAGGTGCTTCCGAGATAGGACTGGATCGGGCGGTCCTCCATGACGTCAAAGGCGTCGATCGCGTCGTCCGACCGGCAGCTGAACAGCAGAGAAAGACCATGGTCGAACAACGGTGCCAGCCGAATCGTCCGCTTCCGTTTGTTCCGTAGGACCTCAATGTTTGCCCCGTGCCGGTCCCGGTTCAGGATCAGGAAGTCGACTGCAAACATCTCCCAGAGGTACTTGCCCCAGCCCATACGGTTGCAGAAGTCTAATGGCGTTTCTCCTTCGGCGTGTTCCGCACTATAATAGGCATCCAATGCGGTTTTATCCTCGCCCGGCTCCTTGAAATCATCGGAAGCGCAGAGGAAGACATCTTCGATTCTTTCATTCACCCGAATATCGGCGTGGATGAGCTGATAGTGCAGATGTTCTACACCGAGCACGGTCAGCAAGCGATCCGCGATCAGCTCATTGACGCATTCATGGCCGATCACCCCGCGGACATTGTCATAGTTGGACAGCTTATAATAAACCTTCTTTCCGCCGAGCTCGGAATACGCCTTTAGGAACGATCCCGCCGTGCCGGAGGAATGGCGGATCAGGCTCCAGGAGAGGTAGGTCAGGTCAGTCTTCCCAAGGATTAGCTGGTTCTGCATAGAGTTCACCTCAACGAAAACATAGCACATTACTTGTCGTATGTCAAGTGATTGAAGGTCCGGGCTCTTTAAATTTTAGGTTGGACAAATTCGCTTTAAAAGTTCTTCTCCCTTTTGAAGCCCAAAAGCCTCAAAGTTGGAATTCGCCTTAATTCGCCGTATTCCAATCGATTTGGCTTATTGCTCCTTTAAGTTGGACATTGGCCTGTGTTACCATATCATCCGGAGGTGGTATTATGATGCAACGCCAAAGAGAACTATCTGTTTACCTTTCGCAAGGAGATCACAGGCGAATGCTCGAAGACGACACATATTTTTCCGTAACATCAGAAGATGTTCATAGGTTGCTCAAGAAAATGGCTCTTGCTCAATGCCCGCGGGATGACATTGTCAAAGTCCGAAAAAAGTATCACCCGCTCCTGCATGACGCAGAGACTGAGCTCAGAAACCGTTTTGGGCTAAATTACGATGATCATGTTATTTCAAGAACCTTTCACAGGGCATTGCTTATCAATGGGTACACTGTATTGCAGTGGCGAATGCTCGTAGATGACGAGTACTTCCCTAACTACCAGGTGATAAAACGCGCAAGTTAGTTCTTCATCTAACTCGCCTGCTTCATGGTCATAAACATATATCTTTTCCTGATTATTCTCACATAACACAGGATCACCTGATGCAAGCCTTCCAATAACAACATACTTAGCATCAGCGCACCTCCTCCGGTTACTTGAAGTAGGTGCTAAGATTCGGCCAGTTATCCCGCCAGGACTGCGCGGTTTTCGGATATTTGCCGTCCCATTTCTCCGCGAAGGAGTCCAAAGCGTCTATCGCGGCAGACTCGTCCACGGCTCCATAGACTGCCTTCAAATCTGCCATAAGTGCCTTAATATCCTTGTATGAAACGTACTTTGTGGAGTTCCGGAGCTGGTGGATGATGCAGTTCTGAATCTCGGTTTTCGGGAACACAGCTTCGATGGCGTTGGCAAAACCGGTGAGGTTATCTGTGCACGCGATGAAAATGTCCTCTACACCGCGATTTCGCAGCGAATTCAGCACCGAAGCCCAGTATTTAGCGCTCTCGTTTTCGCCTACCCACATACCCAAAACGTCCTTTTTGCCGTTCGTCGCGAGCGTAGCGCTCGGCATTCACCAAACGATCGGCTTCGGCATCACGTAAGGAATTCAGGGTGCCCTCGACACTGTTTCATAATGCTTCAAATTTCACTTCTGTGGCGTCTTTGTTTATATGTGTAACGAGTCAATCAGCGGATTGGCTCGTTACTTTTTTATGAACTTGCAGGGAACACTTGACTTTTGCGGAGGTGTTGGATATAATAATTACGAAAAAAGGTGTGGGCACATTTATTTCGGAAGTAGGAGGGCAATATGGAGATTAAACGGGATATCTATCTGGATCGGCTGATCCGGCGCGAGAAGAATGGACTGATCAAGATTGTTACGGGCGTTCGCCGGTGCGGCAAGTCATACCTTCTGTTCAACCTGTTCCATCATTATTTGCTGGAAAGGGGCGTTCGGGAAGACCATATTATCGAGATTGCTCTGGATGACCGCAGCAACAAGGAACTGCGTGATCCGGATAACATGCTAAACTATGTAAAAGAACGGATCGTTGACAGAGACACCTACTATATCATTCTGGACGAGGTGCAACTCCTTGCCGAGTTTGAGGACGTGCTCAACAGCTTTATGCATATCCGCAATGCAGACGTCTATGTGACCGGCAGTAATTCCAAGTTCCTCTCCTCTGATTTGGTCACGGAGTTCCGCGGCCGTGGGGACGAGATACGCATCTATCCGCTCTCCTTCCGGGAGTATTGCTCTGTTTATCAAGGCAGCGCCGACGAGGCGTGGGACGATTACTTCACCTACGGAGGCCTGCCGCTGATTCTCTCCCGTGAAACAGCAGAGGAAAAGGCAGAATACCTAATGTCACTGTTTCAAAAGGTGTATCTCAGCGACATTATTGAACGCCACAAGGTGCGCAATCAGGAAGAACTCGATGAACTGGTGGACATTCTTGCTTTTGCCGTCGGGTCTCTGACCAATCCGCTGAAGCTGGCGAACACCTTCAAAAGCGTCAAGAAAAAGACTATCAGTGATAAAACGCTGAAAAAGTATATAGATTACCTGATGGACGCCTTCCTGGTGAGCAAGGCGGTCCGTTACGATATCAAGGGGCGAAAGTATATCGGCTCTCCGGCCAAGTTCTACTTTGAGGACGTGGGGCTACGCAACGCAAGGCTGAACTTCCGGCAGATGGAAGAAAACCACATTATGGAGAACATCATCTATAACGAGCTGCGGATCCGTGGCTACAGAGTAGACGTGGGTCTTGTGGAACAGTTTGGCAAGAACAGCGAGAACAAGACCACGAAAAAGCAGCTTGAGGTGGATTTCGTCGTGACCCGCGGAAGCGAGAAGTATTATATTCAGTCTGCCTTTGCGATGAGCACCCAGAGTAAACAGGAGCAGGAAGAGCGCCCGCTGAACGCCATCGGCGACTCATTCAAAAAGATTATCGTCGTGCGAGATAACATCAAGGTGCGCAGAAACGATATGGGGATTGTGACCATCGGCATCCGAAACTTTCTGCTGGACGAGAACAGCCTGAGCCTGTAAGTCCGGCTTATGGGACATGAGTTTTGATAAAATATTATATAGTGAGTGGTTGTAGGGGTATTTTATTATGCTTAGTAAGGCAGAAAAAGATTATATTATTGAACTTCTTGATAAAGGTGAAACAATCCCGGAAGATTTTAAGCATAAGTTATTTCCGATACAACATAAAGAATATGAACTGGCCTATGCCGGAAAAATGCGCAAAGAAGATGTGCTTGCGGATGAAGATGGATCTTTCCCTGTACCACTTCAAATCGAAAAAATATATAATGGAGATGAACACCCGGCGTTTAAGTGAACCCACAGGCGGGCCGATGTGCCCGGACAGCATGCTAAAAATGCTTCATCGGGTACTCAAGCGAGCCGGATTAAAGGAAATCCGCTTCCACGACCTTCGCCACACCTTCTCGGTGCTGGCGCTCCAAAACGGTGTTGATGTAAAAACGCTCTCCGGCATCCTCGGGCACTACAGCGCGGGTTTCACGCTTGATACCTACGGACACATAACCACAGCGATGAAGCAGGACGCGGCAAACAAGGTCGGAAACTTCCTCGCTTCGGCAGTATGAAAAGGATAAAACGGGGCGGGCGATTGCAATTGCAATACGCCTGCCCTGCTCATATTTTGCGAAACAGTAATCAAAGAAACGTAATCGCATTCCTCGCTTGCCGCGGGAGTTTGATGTTAATCATGATAACGCGTCCATTAAGCAGTTTTACGTTAGTGGGTCACGAAGGGGTCAAACGCCCTTTTTGCCATAAACCGGAAAATACAGCAGATAGCAAAAAGTCCCGAAATCTCAACGATTTCGGGACTTTTTTGGCACGCCGTAAGGGATTCGAACCCCTGACCTTCTGGTCCGTAGCCAGACGCTCTATCCAGCTGAGCTAACGGCGCATAAGCTGCTTCCGGTTCCCCGGTCAGCTTGAACATAATAGCACACATGGCAGAAAAAATCAAGCCTTTTTGCGCCTTATTTTTAATATTTTTATATTCTGCCGTGCAGCATGGCTTTCGAGGCCGATTATTGTCAGATATTCATCGCCGCGTAGAAGCCCTCGCGGACGGCGGAGGTTATGTTGCCCGCGCGGTTATTGCAGTCGCCCACTATGTAAGTCTCCGCAACCAAACCGCTCAGCGCGTCGATGGTCTGCTGCCTCGGGCGAACGCCGAGCGAGAGGACGACGCTGTCACACGCGAGGGCGGTCTTCGCCCCGTTTCTCTCCGCGATAACGGCGCTCTTCGTAATCGAAACGAGCTTCATCTCGCCCTCAAACACCACACCCGCCTCTATGGCGAGCCTATGCGCGAGGCCGACGGGCTTAGTCTCCCGCTCGAGCTTTTCGATGGGCTGCATGTCTATGACCGTGACCTCGTGGCCCTCGCGCGCGAGCAAAATCGCCGTCTCGCTGCCGGTAAGCCCCGCGCCGACGAGGACGACCCTTTTCCCGACGCTGACCGCACCCTTATCAACGTCAACCGCGAGGCAGACGTTTTTATTCTCAACGCCCTCGACGCGCGGGATAATCTGCTCGCTGCCGACGGCGATAATGAGCGCATCCGGCGCTTCCGCCTTTATAAGCTCCGGCGTCGCCTCCGTATTTAGCCGAACCTCGATGTTCGTGTCCCTCTGCGTCATGCGCACGGACCACTCCGCGTAGGCTCTCACGTCGCCCTTTATCTTGTTCGCGCCCGCGTCTATTAGGCTGCCGCCGAGAACGGCGCTTTTCTCGATGATAACCGGCTTATGCCCGCGCTCGGAAAGCCTGCGCGCCGCCTCCATGCCCGCGCAGCCGCCGCCGACGATAATGACGCGCTTAGGCTTCTCGGCCTTTTCGATTTTATCAAACAGCGGATTTCTCCCGCTCACGGGGTTAACGGTGCAGCGCAGCGGCTTCGGGCAGCCGTGCGGGTCGTCGCCCGTGCAGACATTGCAGCGGATGCAGGGGCGGATCTCGTCGGCCCTGCCGCTTTTCGCCTTGTTCACATGCTCGGGGTCCGCGATGAAGGGGCGTATCATGGCGATCACGTCCGCCTTGCCCGCTCTGAGCGCTTCCTCGGCAAGCTCCATGTTGAACGAACCGACGCTCGTCACCGGGATATGCAGCGCGCGCTTGAACTGCTCGGCGAGGTAAAGGTTCGTCGGGCGCGGCATATAGGTGGGCTGGATGATGTAATTTATCGTGCGAACGTCGTACATATTTCCTGCGCTTATATGAATGATGTCAATTTTATCCTGTATGTATTTAGCAAACTCAATCGCCTCGTCCACGCCGACGCCCTCGGGCTTGCCGAGGAGCTCGTCGCCGCTCATGCGCCACTCTATCGCCATTCCGCTGCCGATGCGCTCGCGCACGGCGTCAATGAGCTCGCAGGCGAAGCGGCAGCGGTTCTCCATGCAGTCCGCGCCGTATTCGTCCGTGCGCTTATTGAAAAAGGTGGAATAAAACTGCGAGACCGTGTGGCCGTGGCCGCCGTGGAGCATGACCATATCAAAGCCCGCCTTTTTGCAGCGCTCGGCGCTGTCGGCAAAGGCGTTTATTATGCCCTTCACCTCGTCGCGGCTGAGGTCCGCCGGGAGAAACTCCGCGCGCAGATTCAGCTCTATCGAGGCGAGCGCGCCGTAACGGTGGATAGCGTCCGCCACCTTAAAAAGCCCATGCACGACGAAGGGGTCTGCGAGGTTCACGACGTAATGGTTCTCGTCGGCATACGCCTGCGTAACGGGGCTGTCCCCCACCGTGACGATGCCCGCGCCGCCCTTCGCCATCGCCGCGGTAAAGGCGACGAACTCGTCCGTGACGAGCCCTTCCTTCGTACACAAAAAAGGCTCCGCCGGGGAGACCTCGATCCTGTTTTTAGCCGTAAGCGGCCCGATTTTTATAGGCTCAAAAGCCTTGGTAAATTCCATCGTGACAATTCCCTCCGTGGCAATAAATTTCAATGGTAAAATTATAGCACTATTTGCGGCTTTTGTGAATGAGCTGTTTTGATTATCACTGAAAATCATACATCCGTAAAACTTATACAAAGCATTGACTGAATTAACATAATATGTTATTCTGAACTTGCTGATTATACATTTCGCACAAAACTTTTCATATCCGCACTGCCTATATAGACAAAAAAGGAGGCGAGCGCGTGGAACTGGATAAAGAGCAGAACGAGCTTTTGGCGCGGCTCTTCCGCGAAATGCACAAGCCGCTGTATATATACGCGCTCAGCGCGCTGGGCGACGGGCGTTTCGCGGAGGAAGCCGTGCAGGACACGTTTCGTACTGCCTGCATAAAAATCGACAGCCTTTCCTCAAGCAAAAACAAAGAGGGCTGGCTTTTCATCACGCTTAAACACACAGTCAGCAACATAAGGCGCAGTCAGGCCAGTCTCAGCCGAGATTTAGTCGCCTCGCTTTCTCTTGCCGAGGACAAGCTTGTACGCGCTGAAAGCGATGCATTTTTTGAAATAGAATACTCCGACCTTATCCCCGCAGAGGATTTTCAGCTTCTCAAAATGATAGTGCTGAACAAATACACCATTCTCGAAGCGGCAAACGAGCTCGGGATATCGGTGGAAGCCTGCAAAAAGCGCGTTCAGCGGGCAAAAAAGAAGCTGAGAAAAATTATTGAAGAAAATAATTTACTTTAATGTCCCCAAACACGGCTTTGAAAACATATATATAGTGAAAGGGGTATTGAGATGTCTGAGCAAAAAAAGCTTAACTGCCGGGATTATTCAAAATTCGACGCTATGAGCACGGAAACCTTGACCGAGCTTTTGCGCCAGGATTCTCTGCTGCCTGACGAAGGCTCCGATCCCGAGGCAATATTATATATAACGAAGGTGATAGCAGAAAGAGAAAACAGAGAACCGACATTATCCATCCCCGACGCGGAGGCCGCGTGGGATTCATTCAACAAAAATTACCGCCCAACGCAGGCGGATGACACCCCGATATATGAAGACGACGAAGCCCCTTCCGGCGCCGCCACGCCCCTTTCAGCCGCATCCCCGGCGAGGCGTAAGCCCCGCAGACTTCTTCGCGCGGTCTGCGTCGCTGCCGTACTCGCCGCTGTATCGGTCTCGGCATACGCGCTCAATTTTAACATCTGGGGTACCGTCGCCACATGGTCGAAGGACATTTTCGGCTTTGAACAGGCAAAGCAGGTTCCCGACGAACTGAAGGAGCTGGAGAGCTATATGGTCGAGGACGGCTTGCCAAGCTCAATGCTGCCCTCTTATATCCCGGAGGGTTATGTCAAAACGGATTGCCTCGCATTTAGGAGCACTTCTTTTTCTGACTATTATTGTGACCTTGAAAAAGAGGAAATCATAATTAGTATTACGTATAGAGTTTGGCACGGGCAATACAGCCCCACTCTTTACCAGAAAAATGAAGGCCCTCCGGAGGAATACAAACGAAACGGCGTAACGTATTATATCATGGCAAATTATGAGCGATACCTCGCCGTATGGTTTCATGACGACATTGAGTGCAGCATCACCGGCGTCCCCTCGCGCGAAGAGCTTATAAAAATGATTGATTCAATATGAATATATTGCGGCGGAATAAACCGCAGCAGGGCGAAATTACCACAGCCTGACATGATCCAATCATCATTTTACGAGCAAAATTATTATGACAAAGGAAGATAAACCAATGAAAATGAAAACTGCAAGAATAAGTAAAATCTCGATAATCGTTCAATGCTAAACTATGCTGTGGTTTTATTGGAATGATTAGGAATTCAGTTGCTCCGGCTGTATTCAAACGCTTTAATATTACCGTATAAGTTTGGAGAATTATATATAGCATGAACAAAATCACAAAAATCATAATCATATTTGTTGCCTTATTGTTCCTCGTTTTATTGCTGATAAAGTCAGATGTTTTTGGCATATCTGGAACTAACATAGAAGCTGACGCAAGAGCAAATCACAAAATCTCCGAAAGCTGGAACGCAGCCACTTCTATTAACGAAGAACTCGCCGCCGTGCTTTTTTATGACGAAGCAAGTGCTTCACATGTATTCTCTATATATACAAAGCGGGACGGACTTCATTTCGGATACTTTTTCAAATACGGCGGTACAAGCGACGTTGTTTCCGAAGGAGTACAGGAGCTTATGTTCGGAGATAATGGCTCCACCTTGATATCCATGAACGAAAATCAAGTATCGCGAATAGATATTATTAATAATATTAACAATTTTTGCATTGAAATTGACCCGCAAAAGCCGTTCGTTGTGGTGCTTCCTGCTGATTGCGGTTTGATAAAGCTTTGTGATTTGAATGGCAACGAAATACAAAAATCCGTAATACGAGAAAATGCATAAGAGCAAAACCGTTTTGCGTGAAGGAAAGAATAATTATGCATTCACTCGCAAAATCGAATGCTCTTAATCGCCAAAACAATCCATCTACAGAAAGGGAGATACTATAAAAACCGTTAATAAACTAACCTCTATAGTAATTATTATAGCAATGTTCATGTCTATTTTTAGCACATCAGCTTTTGCGACTGAACATAAAGTCTCAAATGTTGATTTGAATAGCCTTATAAAAATATCGTCTTCCGAATTTCCGGACGCTTACATTATATCTGAATTTTACGATGATAATAGCTATGATATTTCTTTGAGCAACAGTAAAGTATATTTCAACCTTAACAATAAAAAGGATTTTGATGGTGGTAAAAACAATTGCTATAACGGATTCTTCTTTATCTAAGTCGCTAAAAAACAAATCTACACTAATTATTTACCTTCTCCATATTGTATCACCACTAACGGCAATATAGGCTATGGCTCGGGTTTAGGTGTTACCATCAATGTCAATGGAAATGACATAGTTGAAATCATCCCTATTTTTTCTTTCCCGGCCAATTAAAAACCACTGCAACAGAAGGAAGTGCATATTTATTTTGAAAACTAAAAGAGCATCGTATATTGTTACATTCTTTTTTATTGCATCTCTCTGCCTGTGCGCTTGTAAGAGCATTTCTAACGATTATACAATCAAGGCAGACGGAACAATTAGCAATTTATCATGGGGCTGCACCTCCGATGAATGGCTCGCGGCGGCTGATAAGGGCAAAATCGACTACACAATAGTCGAGGATGGGCTTAATAAGGTCATTTCCGTTAGTGGCTCGTTTTTAGGCGTTCCCGCCGAACTAACGCTTATCTTCATAAACTCCGACAGCGGCAAAACGCTGCGTTCCGTCACAGTCGTGCCCGACACGGAAGAGAACGCCGCGGAGCTGCGCAATCAGTTTGACGATATTTTCGGCGCTCGCTGCGAGGAAAGCGTAACAGAGAGCGGCACGCTTTACCCTCTCGACGAGCAGCACAAATTCTGGCACAGCCCGAATTGTCTTGACGAGCTGCTCGACGACGATGAGGCTGAGAAAATGCTTGAGATCGGCTATTCGCAGCCGAGACTGAAATATCTTTACCCAGTAATGATTTGCATGCAAAAGGACGACCAGCGCAGAACGGTATTTGAAATAGACGCTTGGCTGGTTACGCTGCTTTCGTCCCTCGGAATGGAGCAAGAGGTCTGAGATGGTTTTCGGGCGCTTTTGCTTTTTGCTTCCTATCCTCACGGACAGGCTTTTCCGTCCGTGGGGTGGGCTCTTGCCTGTGGGCGGGGGGCGGGCGGCGCTGTGCGGGGCACTGCGATTTTGCACAATGTAAAATGGTTGATTATTTGCCGGTAGGGAACGCTGTCCTCAGCGTTCCGCCCGCGCCCTGCGCGGTCTGTCCTGCCTTCCCCCGGGGGAAGGTGGCAACAAGGAGCGCGCTGCGCGCGAGGATGCCGGGGGCAAGCCCCACGGCCCACGGCGAGGTCGGATGAGGGGCCCGCAGCGCATTAATTTTTGCGTATATGTTATTGGTGTGATACCTGACAATCAGCATACCAAAAGCCGCGCAGGTAAAATAAGTCATCAGCAAGCCCCTCATCAGTCAGCTACGCTGACAGCT
>JAEEGK010014508.1_pt1 | contig 17601 bp, 10 predicted proteins | sample 8958771 | NCBI WGS metagenome assembly JAEEGK01 (sample SAMN16246547, study PRJNA631951) | gut metagenome | biome: gut microbiome; feature: rumen; material: SC-attached | host: Bos | place: Iran: Karaj | collected 2018-10
TTGGGGCATTGAGTGAGAGGATTAATGTAAAAGATAAGTACATTTTAATACAATGATTAAAAAGTATAACTAAAAAAGATTATATAAATAATATAACAGATTCAACATTTAATCAATTGATAATTGTAGAAGATATACTTTTAGAAAGTATATAATAACTAAATTTTAATAACACAAAATTTATTTTCTATATTAATTTTATTATATAATTATTAATCAATCTTTGATTATATCAATGGGAACTGTTTAAAACAAATATATGTGTTTAAATAAAAATAATCATTATATGACTATTGTTGTAATAATATATTTTGATTTATAATAAATATAATAATAAAATATTTAAGATTTAGAAAATAATCTTATTAAATATTATATTAATATTTTTAGCTAATGTTTTGATTTTCTTTTAATATGAAAATAAAAGTTAGGTAATTAAGATTTAATTCAAGATTATATTATAAACAAATAATTAAAATCAGTTAGAATTTAAAATAATAGAAGAAATAAGAAATTCAAATTCTTAAGAATATACTTAATTAAATTTAAATGAACTCTAGTTTTGAATATGATTTTTCTTTTCAATATTTATTTATAAAATTTTAAATTAGTTTTTAATTTATTTTTATATACATCATTTTCATTTTTCATATTAATATATATAATAATTATTATATATCAATTAATTTTAAAAATATACAATAACAATTATAAAAGTTAGTTATTTCTAATTAAACAATTTAATTGTTTTATATATTTGTTATCAAACAAACCATTTAATATAATATAATTACTCTGTTTATTATTCCATACATTACATTTTTTATTTTAAAAATTAATATTTTTATTTAATTGAAAAAAAACTTTCCTTCAAGAATATTTTTAATAAATTTATTTTACAATATCAATATAAGAAAAAAGCATATCAAAAAAGAAAAATATATATAACAAAAAAATAAAAAAAAATCATATAAAAAAAAAAAATGAAAGAAGGGAACAATTTAAAAACTCCATTAGTAGATAGTAAAGAAAAAGATAAATCAAAAAAAAAGAAAAAACAGCACATTCCTCAAAAATTAAATCAAGATCCAAAAATTCAAGTTCCAGAACAAGAAAATAACATTCCAAAGCCAAAATCAAAAACTCAAGTTCCATATGATTACCCAGTTAATATAATATCACAATTATTATTTTCCTGGACAACAAATTTATTAAGAATTGCAGGAAAAAAACAATTAAAAAGAAATCATTTAGGAAATTTTGCTCCTGAATTATCAGCATCTTCTTTTTTAAAAGAAATTTTACCTCAATGGGAAAAATTAAGTAAATCTTCATCAAGTCCATTAATTAAATCTTTATTAAAGGCAAATATATTTTATATAATATCAATTTTTTGTATGAGTATAATAGTGGCAAGTGCAGATACACTAACAATAGTATTATTTAGACAAATATTACTTCATTTTGAAGTAAATAGAAAAGAAGAACCTTATTTTTCATTATTAAATACAATATTAATAATGTTGATTGATAAATTATGTTATATTTTCTTTTTTAGATTTTTTGAATTTTACACTACTAAAATCGGAGCAAAAACAACAATTCAAGTTAATACATTATTATATGAAAAATTATTAAAAATGAGTGCTTATGCTCCTGTTTCACAAGGTGAATTAATTGATTTTATTCAAATTGATGCTGAAAAATTTGCTGATTTCTTTTCTTATACTCCAGCTACTTTAGTTCTTCCTTTTCAAATTGCTTTTTTTATATATTTATTATTCCAATATTTTGGTATGAGTTTCCTTGTAGGAATTGGAGTCTTATTTTTAATTCTTTTCTTCTCTTCTTATTTAGAAACTCGTAAAATTGCTTATCAAAAAAAATTACTTAAGTTAAAAGATAGAAGAATGAAAACTACTTCTCAAGCTTTTGAAATGATTAAAATTGTTAAATTATATTCTTGGGAAGATTATTATGAAAAGAAAATAAAAGATGAAAGAAAAGCAGAATTGGCAATGTTAAAAAAAATTGAAATGATAACATTATATATAAATAGTCTTTTTTGGTCGACAGGAGCAATAGTATCATTAATTAGTATAACAGTTTATAATTTATTTAATTCTCAAATGGAAGTGTCAAATATATTAACATCAATATATATATTTAATAACTTAGGAGAGCCAATGTTTCTTTTTCCAGAATATGTTTCAGGGCTTTTGGATTCTTTAGTTTCTCTTCATAGATTAGAAGGATTTTTAAATGGAAGAGATTTTAATCCTAATCAAGTAGATAGATCAGGTGAAAATAGTAAATATGCAGTTGAAATAAATGGATTAGATTTTGGAATAATTAAAAATATAGTTGAAGAAGATAAAGATAAAAAAAGTGAAAGTGATTCTTCTTCATCAAGATCATCGATTCAAAGTGAAGAAATAGATGATTCTTCTGAGAAAAATGAAGAAGAAGAAAGCGAAGAAAGTGAAGAAAGTGAAGAAAGTGAAGAAAGCAAAGAAAAAGAAGAAAAAGAAAAAAAAGCAAAAAAAGAAAAAAATAAACAACAAACTCAAGCAGAACAAAATGTCGTAATAGATTTAATTGCAAAAACTGAAACAATAAAATTATTATCAAATATAAATTTCATAGCTCAAAAAGCAGATTGTATAGCAATAGTAGGAGATGTAGGATCAGGAAAAACATGTTTATTAAATGCAATATTAAATAATTTAGATATATTAGGAGAAGAAAATAAAAAAATAAAAGTTAATGGTTCAATTGCATATGTTAGTCAAAATCCATGGATATTAAACGATACAATAAGAGGAAATATATTATTTTTTAAAGATTTTGAAGAAGAAAAATATAATCATATCGTAGATATATGTCAATTAAAACCAGATTTCCAAATTTTTTTAAGAGGAGATTTTACTGAAATAGGAGATAAAGGAGTAAATTTATCAGGAGGTCAAAAAACAAGAATAGCATTAGCAAGAGCAGTTTATAGTGATGCAGATATATATTTATTTGATGATCCTTTATCTGCTCTTGATGCTTTTGTTGGAATGAATATATTTAATGAAGTTATTCAAACTTATTTAAAAGGAAAAACTGTTATTTTCGCTACTCATGCTTTACAATATATTCCTTATGTTAAACATGTTATTCATATGAATAGAGGGGTTATTGATTTTTATGGTTCTGCAGAAGAAGCTGCTAATAAAGATTTTTTTAGAAAATATGTTAGGAAAGAAAAAAGAAAAAATTCTGTTGTTCCTTCTAATCAACCTCTTATGGAATTAGTTGATACTGAATTTGAAACTGTTCATAATCATGAAGATAAAATTCAAGAATATATTGAAAAAGCTAAAAAAAAAACTGCTGTTCATAAATTAACTAGAGAAGATGTTCAAAGTAGAAATGATGAAAATAGAATTGTAGTTTATCAAAATTTATTTACATATTCTGGAGGAATTTTCTTTTTAATTTTAGTTGTTTTAATAAATATCTTCTGGAAAATGTCAGAATTTAGTTCTGATTATGTTATTACAATTTGGTCTCTTAATGAAAATTTAACAAAAGATCAAAATATGATTTATTTATATATTTATTCAGCTGTTTCTATTTTGGCTATTGTATTTATTTTTGTGAGAACTTTAATTGTTGTGGGAGGAATTATAAAATATAATAAAAAAATGCATAATGTTTTACTTACTAGATTACTTCAAGCTCCAATAAACTTATTTCATGATGTTGTTCCAAGAGCACAAGTTTTAAATAGATTATCAAAAGATTTAGATAATTCAGTAAAATTTTTCTGGACGTTTAATTCTACTTTTCGTTTATTTTTCCAATTATTATCCTGTGTTTTTGTTTCAATATTATTTAATTGGTATTCAATATTTTTCTTCCCTATTATGGTATTAATAGATTATAATATATTTAAATTTTATATTAAAGGAGGAAGAGATTTAAATCATTTAGAAGGAGGAACTAGATCTCCTATAATTAGTGGATTTTCAGAAACTTTAAATGGAATAACTTCAATAAGAGGATTTAATTTCCAAGATAATTTCAGAAAAAAATATCATAGTAGATTAGATGATTTTTATAAAGTTTTAATATATCAAAATGGTTGTACTTCATGGTTTGCTTTAAATATTGATTTAGTATCTTTTTGTTTATTGTTCATTGTTTTAGCTTTTTCAATCATTTTCAAAAATTATATTTCACCAGATGCAATTGGGCTTCTTTTAACATATACTTTAAAATTAATAGATTTCACATATAATTTCTTTGAACAATATACCTTATTTGAAAGATTATTAGCATCAATAGAAAGATGTGATGCCTTTACTCAAATAGTACAAGAAAATGCTTTTGTTCAAAAAGGAGATGAAAATTTAAGAAAAACTAATTTCCCTCAAAATGGAAGATTGACCTTTATAAATTATTCAGCAAAATATAGACCTGATACAGAAGTAGCATTAAAAAATTTAAATTTAGACATTAATCCACATGAAAAAATTGGAGTTGTTGGAAGAACTGGAAGTGGAAAATCAACATTATGTTTATGTGTTTTTAGAATATTAGAACCTCATACAGGAAAAATATTAATTGATGATGTAGATATTACTAAAATAGGATTAAAATTTTTAAGAGAAATAATAACAGTAATTCCACAAGATCCAACTTTAATTGAAGGTACTTTAAAACAAAATTTAGATCCAATAGATAAATTTACTGATGAAGAAATTGAAGAACAAATGAAAGAAATTGGATTAGAATATATGTTAAGTAAGAAAAATGGTTTAAAATATAGAGTTTCTGAAGGAGGATTAAATTTATCTGTTGGAGAAAGACAATTAATTTGTATTGCAAGAGCCATTTTAAGAAGAAGTAAAATCATTATTATGGATGAAGCTACTTCAAGTATTGATTATAAAACAGAAACTTTAATTCAACAATCTCTTGAAAAATCACTTAGGGATTCTACAGTTATTACTATTGCTCATAGAATTAAAACTATTATTAATTATGACAGAATTATTGTTTTACAAAGAGGAGAATTAATTGAACAAGGAAAACCTAGTGCTTTAATTAATAGTAGAAAAGGAACTTTCTATGATTTATATATGCAATCTAATTTGTAATTTTTCATTTTTAGTTTTGGAATTTTATTTAATTTATTCTTAAATTTTGAGTAGGTTTTTTAACGTTTTTTTTATTTTTTTATAATAGCTTTTATTGGTTTTTTTTAGTATAAATTTAGTTTTTTAAATAATAATTTAAATTAAGTATGTTTAATGATTGTAACAATGAGAGAAATTATGATGAATTAAGTAATCAAATGGAAAATATGCATATTCATAGAAACGTCAAAGTTCATTGGGCAGAAGATACTATTGATAATGAATTTATTAAAACTGAAAAAAGTGAAAGATGTCATAAAAGGAAAAAAACTCCAGTGAAATACAATAATCTCAATCAAGAATGAAAAATCTTTTAAATGATAATATAAATAACATCATTAAATTATATATAAATTTAAAAAATTTAAAATTATCCATTTTTTACATAATTAAAAAAGGAAGATTTCAATTTTAAATCCATAAAAAAAATAATTCATATACAAATTTTAGTGGTTTAAATATAACATCATATTATTCAATGAGAGAAAATATAAAAAATAAAGAATAATAAAAGTAAAAGAAGAAAAAATAAAAATGTTAAACGAACAAATAAAATCATATAAAAGAATAAACCCAAATCAAAGTAATCAATTAACAAAAAGCTGATAATATAATAAGAGATTATAAATCTCTTGAAAAAACAATAATAGAATTAGAATATAATAAAATAAAAATAATCAATTAAAAGAAATATTGACTGTAATAATTTAATGATAAATGAATATATAAAAGTCTTTGAATCAGATAAAAATAAAAATATATTATAAAATATTAATTTAAATTTAAAAATGAAGAAGATAACTATAAATATAAAGTAAAATTTATTCTTCCTTTTGAAAAAAATAAAGATTAAATAATTATTCAAAAAAAATGAATGAAATAAAAGAAAAACACTATACATAAATTATTCAAATGAAAATAAATAAAATAAAAAATAAAGAGATAAATTAGAAAAAGACATTCAAAACTTAAATTTTGATGATAAAACAGAGACAAACAAAATATTCTTTAAATTGAATCACTTATTGAATTTGATGTATAAATGGAAATGTGTTTAAAAAAAGAGAAAAAACATATAATATAAAAGAAGAAAAAGAAAAATTAAAGGAATTATATGATAAAAGATTAGATTTTATAGAATATCCAAATACAGTTCATCATATTATTGTATACACTCTCAACATTCTGAATACAATGAAATTAATAATTTATAAGAACAAATTAATCAAATTAATCAATATGAATTAATTTGCTAATCTAGTATTGAAGAATTAGCAAAATTAATTAACAATATAATGATTTAGTTTTTCATCATATTTTTTGTCATTAGGTAGCATAATGTAAAAGATATTGGTATTTTTGCTAATATCAAATCCGAGATAAAGAATATTCGACATAATTTGGTACTTCCTTCAAAGAATAAGATATCAATCAATTTATTTATGCTCATGAAACTTTTTGTATCCACCTCCATTCCTATAAGAATTAATAGATACTGAATTGTTGCCGGCTTGTGCTAGAAGGAAACCATACATATCTATAAACAATTTAAGACAATAAGAAGTAAACAATAAATTGAGGGAAACAGCCTTTCAAAGAAGTAGCATATATATGCTAGCATTGAGAAAAGAATTACCCTGATTAAAATAGATTTTACCATGAGTATAAATAAACTGATTAATAAATTATTAAAAAGTTATAAAAATTTTTAAATATATTATAAGAGGAGAGAATAAATGAAAAATACAAATTTTAAATGGAAGATTAATGAAATGCCAAAATCAGATGACAAGAATCTTCCTTTAATGGATGTGAAAGAAGTTGAAAAAGCAAGAGTGTTTCATAAAAGCTTTCCCCAGTATTCTGAAACACCACTTGCAAACTTAAAAGAGATGGCAAAATTTTTAGGCCTTGAGAAAGTTTGCATTAAAGATGAATCTTATAGGTTTGGATTAAATGCATTTAAAGTGCTTGGTGGGTCTTATGCAATAGCAAGACATATAGCAGATGAACTTGGTAGAGACATTACAACTGTTGATTACAAATATTTGACAAGTGATGATTTGAAAAAAGATTTAGGAAATGTAGTAACTTTTTTTTCTGCAACAGATGGAAATCATGGAAGAGGTGTTGCATGGGCAGCAAATAAACTTGGTCAAAAGTGTGTAATATATATGCCAAAGGGATCTACACAATATAGACTTAATGCTATAAAGGCTGAAAATGCTGAAGCAACTATTGAAGAATATAATTATGATGATTGTGTGAGAAAAGCAGCAGCTGAATCAGCAAAAACACCACATTCTGTTATAATTCAAGACACTGCATGGGAAGGATATGAGAAAATACCTTCATGGATTATGCAAGGATATGGAACTATGGCACTTGAATCATCAGAGCAATTTGGTGAAAGACCAACCCACATTTTTATTCAAGCAGGTGTCGGAAGCCTTGCTGGAGGCATAGTTGGATTTTTTACAAATAAATATAAAGACAATCCACCTATAATGGTAGTTGTTGAAACCTCAGTGGCAGATTGTTTATATAAAAGTGCAGAAAAAAATACAGGTGAGATAGTTATTGTTGGTGGGGAAATGGATAGTATAATGGCAGGTTTATGTTGTGGAGAGCCAAATATAACTTCTTGGGATATACTGAGAAATCATGTTAACTGCTTTGTATCTGCAGATGATAATGTAACTCGACTTGGAATGAGAATGTTGTCTGCTCCTATAAAAGGAGATCCACAAGTAGTATCTGGAGAATCAGGAGCTGTTCCATTTGGTGTTCTTGTTTCTATAATGAAAGATCCCAAATATTCAGATTTAAAAATCAAATTAAAACTTGATGCAAATTCTAAAGTACTCCTTTTCTCTACTGAAGGAAATACAGATCCAGAAAGATATGAAAATATTATCTGGGGTGGAAAAGACCGTTAGTTTTAAACAATTATTTAATTTTAAAAATTATAAAAAAAAGGAGATAAAAAAAAATGATTAATTTAACAAGCAAGAAATTAGCTCAAATCAAAGAAAAAGCCTATCAAAAAGATATGATGCTTTTTTGAGAAATATTGTAAAATTTCCAGGGAAATCATGCGATGAAAAAGAACATAAAAAGTCATAGATAATGAAAATGAAGAAAGTTGGTTTTACAAGTGTAATTGACAAAATGGGTAATAAGTATGGTTTCATTGGAATTGGAAAAAGAATATTTGCTTTTGATGCACTCAATGACACTGATTTACAATTCAAGAAGAAGACTGTGATGGACTTTGTTGGCAAAATATTATAAAGGAAGATAAAATTTGTTCCTGTGTTTGTAGTAAAAACAGTACTTACTGATGGAGTTATATATAGAGGTCATTGTGGCCGTTTGGAAATAAGAGTTGAAGTGAGTAGAATTTCATCTCATTGTTCTTCTCCTGAAAGAAGCGATAATGCAATTTATAAAATAGAGGATATATTACAAGATGTTACATCCTTAAATAAAAATGTTTCTAATACTGAGATAAAAGGACTAGTAAAAATACTTGAACCTAAATTTAACTAAGAAGCAGAAGCAACAAACTTCCTTGGGAAAGGAATAGTAACAGTATCTCAAATCGATTATACAAGCCAAGAAGTTGTGCAGTTGGAGATGGATGTTGGGTATCACTTAATTGAAGAATCACGGCAAGAGAAAAATTTTAATCATATCTTTAAGAGATAAGAGTACCTGTTTTCAAAAAATATATAAAAGATATAGTAATATCTATATATAATTATCAATCACCATCATATACTGTTACCAAATGATGACTTACACCAAATGATCCACCTTGTGAATCAATATTTGAAAAATATAAGAACTTGTTTAATACTGACAAGAGACTTAGTTCAAAAGATACTAGAGATGAGGAAAAAAGATCACTTCTTGTGAAATGGAAATTTTCTATAAATAGATTTATTATCAAAGGAAGAAATGGAGTTTGTTGTATAGAATTTGGTCCTGGAAATGAAATCCAAGATCATGCAACAAATGAAATTAGTTAGGAACAAGATTTAGTATCTTTTACAGAAATGTATGCAACTATTTCAAAAACACATGGAGAGAATGTAAAAAAGTAATTGTAGGGGAGAACTAGTAATTGTAGCTGAGAACTTTTATCAGATGTAGAGGCCAAAGTTTACATAACCCGAATAAAAAAAGGGAATATAATTGTTGTTTTTCAAATAGAAAAAAGAATAAATTGAATTAAAGACATATTCAAAGAATTAATGGTAATTATAATGAATAATAATTTCAGAAATTAAGTCTTTATTGGTATTATTATATTAAGTTATAATATATTTATTATGTTATTATTACTTATTATAAATAATATATTTTTATAATATAGAAAAAATTTTATATTATATATAAAAAAATGAAAAATTCTAGAAATAATTAATAAACTCATTAATTACTTATTTATTATTATTGTCATTTTTTGATTGAGATAAATTAACATTAAAAACTTTGGAAAAATTTTTAATATTAATTCCTTTAATGATATTTTTTTTCATATGAATAACATCTATAAAAGCAACTTTTGATAAAGAATCACTTTCACTTCCTTTATTAATAGAATAGCCATTTTGATTATAATTTTCTAATTTTTTATTCCTACTCACTGAACTTTGTTGTTTTAAATTTATTTTAACTTCATCTTTATTTTTATTATTATATGTACTATTATTATTTTTATTACTTTTATCTCTTTTTCCTTTCAAAGTATTTTTAATTAAATTAATTTCTTTATAATGAACATCTCTTGATGTCATTAATAAATTATTACTTGCAGAATTTATTATAGTTGATTGATTTCTTTTTTGAATTTTATTTTTATTGTTTGAGTTGTTATCTTTTTTTTCTTTTGAACTTCCATTATCATTATTTTTCTTCTTTGAATTAATATTTGTCTGTTTTTTCTTTGAAATTAAAGTTCTTGAAGAATTAGGTTTATTTATGTTTATATTATTATTAGAAAATATTTGATTAATATTATTATTATAAAAATTAATATTTGTTGGAAAAGGATTTTGATTAATAATATAGATTATATTATTTGTTATTTTCTTACTTGAAGAATTATTTTGATTATTGTTATTTAAATTTATTATTTTATTTTTAATAGAAGATATATTAATATTATTTTTCTGATTAGAAATACTCTTTCCACTAGAACTTCTATTTGTCAAAGGTGATTTTATATAAGTTTCATTTGATGAAATTAAATGATCTATTTTATTTATTCTATATGTTAAAGGTATTTTAAAATTTTTAACACTATTAATATTTAATGACTTTTGACCAATATTTTTTGAAGGTAATTTAGTATTTTTTATTTTTTGTGAATTTAAACTTATATTACTTTTTGACATTGAAGAATGTTCTCTTTTACTTTCTCTTTGAGTATTACTAGAATTTTTTTTTGAAAATAATAAATTTTTTTTTGATAATTGTAAAAAATTATTTTCTAATTTTTCTATTAATGTTCTATCTGTTTTTGAATTATTATCTTCATTATTTAAATTTTTATTACTGTTTTTATTTGATATTAAATTCTTTTTGTTTACCTTATTATTCATATTCATACTATTATTTTTATTTTTTATTAGTTTTTTAGAAGTAATATTCCCTTTTAAATCAGAAGCAAATAAATTGTAATGTTTTTTTAATAAAATATCATTCTTATTAAGACAATTTTTATTGGGGGATTTATTTTTTTTAGGAGAATTATTATCTAAATGAATAACAGAATGAACATTATTATTTGCATTTTTATATTTTTCAATAGTTTCAATAATATCATAAACTTTTTCATAGAATATTTTTTCTTCTTTTACCAAATTATCCCTATTAATATTAAATAAAGTTTCAATATCTTCTTTATTAGTTTCATTTAAAATAGAATGAATTACATCTGTTGAAAAAACATCATTTTCTTTCTCTTCTTCATTTAAACTATTAATAGAATATTTCTTTTTATTTTTAATTTCCATTTGTTCTTGAAGATCAATCATTCTTTGTTTTTTTTGAATATTTTTATAAATAAATTTACCTTCTTGTAGAGAAGTATAATTAGGATAAATTTTTGAGTAAGTACCATAATATTCAAAAAATTTAGGTAATCTAGCATTACTTTCATATTTTCTATAATATCTTTTTAAAAATTCACTATTATCATCTAAAATTAAATAATCTTTAAATTTTGCTACTACATGTGTTTTTTCGTTGTATATTATATTATTTATGATATTTATTAAGTAAGTTTGTGGAGTTGTATATTTTTTTGATATTTTCTTATGTGCATATTGTTTATATTTATTTGTTGATCTTTTATTTTTGTTTCTTGACAACAATAAATAATTATTCTTGAAGTTTTTCCTATTTGAAGAATACATATTCAAATTAATTTTTAATTCAATTTTTTTAAATTAATTTAGTAATTTGAATTAAATTTGTTAAAAGAAAATTATTAAATTGAAAAGATTTATTTCATTAGTTTAATTTTTTATATATAAATATATTAAAAGATTAATATTTCATAAAAAATTAAAATTTTATAGTTTTTTAAATATATAAAAAAAATACTAAAATTAAATTATATATCATGATTTAATCAAAACTATTAATAATTAAAAATCAATAAAATAAAATTAATACAAAAATTGACACTAAAAATAATTAAAAAGATAATATCAATTAAATATTTTAATAATCTATGATATATACAAATAATACTTCTATATTCCTATAAAATTAAGGATTAAAATATAAATTCATATCAATATTATTATAATTGTTAATACTATTGTTATAATTTATTTCATTTTTTCCATAATTATTATTAGAATAATAAAGATTATTGAAAGGATTTTTATTGAAATCTTGATTTTCATTTTTAGTTAAAATTGCAGTACCTAAATAACTATAAGTAATAATTAATTTAGAATATAATTTCAATCCAAAAGAATAATTTTTTAATTTATATAAATGAGGAGCAATAATTCCTAAAATATGATATCGAGTAGATTCATCAGCTCTTTGAAGAGCCTTTTGCAAAACATAATTTCCAAATTTATCAAATAAAATACCTAAAATCATTTTATCATTATATTTTAAAACATCAATTAATTTCTGACAAATTCTAAGGGAACAACATTCAAATATTTTTTCGACTACATTAGATGAAAATTTCTGTTTTGAATATTCCTCTAAATTACCTATTAATATTGAAACTACCTTTTCATTTACTTTATCATTTTTTAAAGAAATAATAAATTGAATAATATAATTTCCACATTGATCACTGATTAAAATTTCACAATTATTTATTAAACTTTCAATTAATTTTTCTTTATCTTTATCTTCTGAATTTGCTTTTTCAATACATTTTTGTAAAACACAACAACCATGTTTATGCATTGCTATATATAATATATTATCTTTTATTTCTTCAAAAATACATTTATTAACTAAATTATTTTTTAAATCTACCATTTTTAAAAGAATATGACTTCCATTAATATCAACAGTAATTCCTTTTACAATTGATTTAATTAAATTTAAAAAATTTTTCATTAAAGTTTCAGTGTTTAAATAATCAATTAATTTTTGGATTGCTCTTGTTCCAAAAGAATTTATACAAATATGATATATATCAAATTTAATTAAGGCTATTAATTGAAGAAATTTTTCTTCAGTCATATATTCATACAATTTTTGGACTAAATAATTCCCGAAAGGATCAGTGATTATTTCTATAATTTTTTCAAAACAAACACTTAAAATTTTCATTGCAATTTCTGGCTGTTCATCAATTTTTTTTTGAAGTAATCTACATCCTGCTTGATCTTTACATATGACATCACTATTTTTTATTAACTCACCTAATGACATATTATTTACATTCATTTTTAAAGTCATTTTCCCTTTTTTTTTATTTACTCCTTTATTATTATTTAAATATCCTACATTAAACAGTTGAGGATAGTTTATTCCATTTAAGTTATTATTTAAATTTATATAATTATTTTGTTGATAATTATTGTTTGAATTTATGCTATTTGAATTGCTATTATTATTACAATTGTTTGTTCCTGTATTTATATTTACGTTTATTATAGGATTATTCTTAGGGTTTAATAAATAATTATTAGTATTATACATGTTTTGATAAGCATAGTAATTTTGTTGGTTTTGAAAATTTGATATTAGATTATTATTATTATTATTATTTAAAAAATTATATTGATTTTGATTTTGCGAAATATATTGAGCAAAATTATTGTTTTGATTAATTTGATTAATATTATCGATATTAAGAGAATCATAAACTCCATTATAATTCTTGGTATCATTACCATAATTTATATCATTATTACTTTCATCAATAAAAATATTCCCATCTAAACTATTTAAATTATTAATTCCTTGTTCAACATGATTTAAAGTATTAATATTATCTTCATTCTCAAAAAACTCATTAGGAATAGTTAATTTTTGATTTTCATTCTTAGGAGTTTCAAATTTTAAAGAATTATCATTATAATTATTTAAATTATTTTTTAAAAAGAAACTAAAATTAGTTTCATTTTCATTTTTAGATGATGGGGTATGAATGTTATTTAAAAAAGTAGATTTAGATTGATAATTTCTTCTTGAATCATCATCCATCATTTTAATTAAATTAAATCTATATTCTTGTAAACTTGAAGGAGTTGGTGTTCCATCTTTAGTTTTATTATTTGGAGAAGAATCTAAATTTAATCCTTTTATATTTGATAGAATACCAAAATTATTTAAATCGTTTATATTTAATTTTGAATTTTTATTTTCTTCTTCTTTTATTATCATATCCTCTATATTTTCTTTTTTTTCTATATTTTTTTCTTTTTCTGATACTTTTATTCTTTTTATTGCTTTTGCTATTTTTGATATATCATCATAATAATCTTCTTTTAAATTTTCTATTGTTTTTTCATTATTTTTTATATTATTTAATTCATTTTCTGAAAATTTTAAAATGTTTTGTTTTGAATCTTTGTTTTGGACTTTCATTTTAACCTTAATTATTTTTTTACTTCTTTTTTTCTTTACACTTTTATTAAATCTTTTAATTTTTATAATTCAATAAAAATCTAAAAATCTATATTTGATAATTAGAAATTTAATTATTTCTTTAATTTTATAAAAGTAAAAAAAATGAATACAAATAAAGGATTAAAAGATAAGATAGAATCAAATTTTTTTTCAAATTTTATTATTGATAATCAACAAATATCTGAATTTAAAATAGTTAAATTATCAAGTCCAACAATAGTAAATACAAGATTTCGTTTTAATACAATTCAAGAGACAGATAAAAATGGATTAACAAATGAATTTATTAAAGTTCAAATAGAGCAATTTTAATATATTTTATTTAATGTTTTATTTATATTTAATAAAAAATTTTTTGAACAATAATTTAATTAACATTTAATATATTTTCAGTAAATTAATAAATCCATACTATATTATTATTTGCCCATTCTTTTTACAATCTCTAATGGACATTTTTTTTGGTATTTAATTTAATAAAAACAAAACTTAATATTTCACTCATTTATTTACAAGCTAACTACAAAATTTTTAAAAGAATAATTATTATCCAAATTTCAATATTAACTCAGTAACATAATTTAATATAACACATCATATTCATAATCAAATTAATTACATTTAATATATTAATAACTTATTGACATTTTTAATAACAAAAATAAAGAATAAGAATCTTTTTTACGAAAAATAATTAAATTTAATACCTATAATTCGTAAAATTTCACTATTGACAAATCTTACTTTAATTTAAATTATACTTTTTAAATAAAGGACTATCTAAAAATTCATTAATAGTAATTCTTTGTTCTATTTTTTTTTTCAAGCACATTTTAATTAATTCAATAATTCCTTCATCTCTCAAAGCCCATTTATCTTTAGGAAATTTACATTCAGAAAAAACGATTTTTTTTCCAATAATTTCTTCATTATCAGAATTATCATCAAAAGGTAAAATTCCACAAGTCATATAATAAAAAATAACTCCCATTGACCAAATATCAATTTCTTTATTATAAGGAATTCTTAACAAAACTTCAGGAGCAACATAACATAAAGTACCAAAACCATCATCAACAGTTTCATTTGGTCCCATAATTTTACTTAATCCAAAATCCATTATTTTAATTTGATTCATATCTTCTGTTTCAGTTAACATAATATTATCTGGTTTTAAATCTCTATGAACAATTCCATATTGATGTAAATATTTTAACCCAGAAGCAATTTGATATATTATTTCACATATTTTTTTTTCTGATAAAGTAAATTTATTAACTTTTAAAAAATTAGATAATGAACCACCAGATAAATATTCCATGACAATAAATATATATTCTGCATTTTCAAAATGATCTAATAATCTAACTATATTTGGATGATGACATAATTTCATTATATCAATTTCAGTTTTTACTAATTCAGCATCATTATCTTTCATTGAAGATTTTTGAATAATTTTAATTGCTACTTTTTCATTAGTATTTTTATGAATTCCTAATTTGACTAATCCAAATTTCCCTTCTCCTATATCATCTAACATTTCATAATAATCAAAAAAATTTAAGTATCCCATTCCTTTCTTTATATTTATTATAAAATCTTCTGCTATTTGTTTTGATGTTACATAAAAATTTCTATGTTTTGTAGGAAATATTATTTGGAAACAATATAATTTTACTCCATTCATTAATTTATCTCCGTTTGGTTTTATATAACATCCACTTAAATTATGCATTCCTAATAATTCTTCTTTTGAAGCTGTTTTATAATAAAAAATATCCTTTCCAATTACCACTAAAAAATATTTTAATAATTTATTTGAATTTGATATCTTACATACCCAATTTTCATATAATATTTCATCTTTTTCTTGTTCTTCTTTTAAATTTTTTTTACCTTTTTTTTCTTCCTTTTTTTTTTCTTTTTTTTTCTCTTTTTTTTCTTTTTCTAATTTTTTTTTCTTTTTCTCTTCTTCATCATCACTTGAACTATCAGAATCAACATTTAAATTTAATTGTTGAATTTTAATTAAATTAGAAGCCATATCAAAATTATCAAGTTCATTTTGTTTTTTTAATTTTTTTCGTTCTAAAGTACTTTTTTTGAAAAATTGAGAAGGACTTTGAAAACAATCTTTAGAATTTTGAATATTTTTATTTTCATTATTATTAGGAATTAATTCATTATTCATTCTAATCATTCCTTTCATTCCAGACATTTGAGGAGTATTAATATCAATAAAACTCTTTTTTGAATCTGGAGTTAAAAAAGCTTCTTTAATTTGAGCCGAAGCTAAAAAAGCTTCAGCAGGTGAAAAAGTAGATTTTTTAGAAGGAGTAATAAAAACTTTTTTACTCAATTCATTATATGATATTTTAGGAGTTAAAGTTTTATTTTTTGGGGTATATGTTATTTTTCTTTTTGAAGCTTTTAAAGGACGAACATTTTGGTCTTTAAAAGGTTTTTTTTGATAAAGAAAACATAATATTTGTAAATAAATATCACTTTTCTTATTTTGAATAACTTTTGAGAATTCAGCTTCATTTAATTTTTTATTATTTTCAAAAGTATTTTCTAATATTTCATCAATTTCACTTAAACTTTGCATTTGAAATTTATATTCAATTTCAGAATTATCTGCTTTTAAAGGAAGATAAGATAATATTACTTTAATATCTTCTTTATTAATATATCCATCTTTATCAAAATCTAACATTCTGAAAATAATTTCTAAAGTAGAATCAAAATCACCCATATATAAATTTAATAAGCCTTCAATAAATTCTTCTGAATTTAAAAAATTATCTTGATTTTTATCAAGTGCACAAAATAATTTTTCTCCAATGAAAATTGGTAATTTAATATAATCATAAAATGTTACTTTGTTTATTCCTTTTTTTTTATCTTCTTCTGACCTTTCTGCTAAATCTTTGTATATTTCTTTTAAATATCCCATAAAAAGAGTCATATCGTTTAAACCAAGAATTTTTTGAAGAGATTCAAAATCTACATACGAATTATTGTTTCCTTGATCCATTTTTTTTTATATTTTTTTACAAAATATTTTTATAAATATTTTATTTATTTTTAATTTATAGGAAGTAATTTTTTTAATTAAATTTATTTTATTTTATATATAATTATATAATAATAATAATATTTAATTATTTTTTTTTTTTCTTCTTGCTTTTATTTCTTCTAATTCTCTTCCAATTTCTCTTAAACGACTTGCAGTATAAGTATAATAATTTTCAACAGGAATTTTTTTTTTTTTTAATTC
>JAEEGK010014511.1_pt1 | contig 17600 bp, 15 predicted proteins | sample 8958771 | NCBI WGS metagenome assembly JAEEGK01 (sample SAMN16246547, study PRJNA631951) | gut metagenome | biome: gut microbiome; feature: rumen; material: SC-attached | host: Bos | place: Iran: Karaj | collected 2018-10
TCTACAACCTGCCGATAGTGATGGACGGCGAAATCGACGAACTCATCGAAAAACTCCAAATCGCCGAAAACGCCGAACGCCTCAAAGCAAGCGGAATGTAACACAAACGCCTACGGCATTTGATTTTATAAACAAAAATTACCGTCAATTACACAAAAATTACCGTCAATTTTTAATAAGGGAATTGACGGTAATTGACAAAAAAATTCACGGTAATTTTCGTTTAAGAAAAAAGACCGCCGCAAGGTGGTCGCCAACTCCAAAAACAATTTTAACGTTTACCGTTATGAACTACCGCGACATATACAACAAGATTCAGAAGAAAAACTCGTTTCTGTGCGTTGGTCTCGACACCGACATCACCAAGATACCCGAATTTTTGCTCAAAGAGGACGACCCGATTTTTGCATTCAACAAGGCGATAATCGACGCCACGCAGGAATACGCCGTTTCATACAAGCCCAATACTGCCTTTTACGAATCATTGGGCGCAAAAGGTTGGACATCGCTCCAAAAGACCGCCGAATACATCAAGAAAACCTATCCGGGCATATTCCTCATCGCCGACTGCAAACGCGGCGACATCGGCAACACCTGCAAGATGTACGCAAAGACTTTCTTCGACCAAATGCCCTTTGACGCGGTAACTCTCTCGCCTTATATGGGCAAAGATTCCGTTGCGCCATTCCTCGAATACAAGGACAAATGGGCTATAATCCTCGCCCTGACTTCCAACCCCTCCGCCACCGACTACCAAATCATCCAAGAGAAGGAGTCAAACGAGTACATTTTTGAGAAGACCCTGAAATTTGGACAGCGTTGGGGCAACACCGACCAAATAATGTTTGTATGCGGCGCGACACAGGCGTACAAGTTCCAACAAATCCGTAAGATAGCCCCCGACAACTTCCTCCTCGTTCCCGGCGTCGGCGCACAAGGCGGCAGCCTCGAAGACGTTGCAACATTTGGTATGAACAATAGTTGCGGCCTCCTCGTCAACTCCTCCCGTGGCATCATTTACGCCTCCAACGGCACCGACTTCGCCGACAAAGCCGGCGAAAAGGCACAAGAACTCGCAAGTCAGATGAAGGTGTTGTTGGAGAAGAATAAGGAGAGGTAAAAAACAATTAGGGGGAACTGCTTATGGAAGAATTGATACCACATCGCGGCGATTACAAGAAGTTGCTGAGTTATCAGAAGTCGGATGTAATCTTCTGTTTGACGTATTATTTTGTCACCAATTATTTGAGCAAAGGCGACCGCACCTGCGACCAAATGATTCAGGCGGCACGTTCAGGCAAACAGAATATTATCGAAGGTTGTGCTGCAAGCAGTACAGATGCCAAGACCGAAATCAAACTTGTCAACGTTGCAAAGGCAAGTTTGCAGGAGTTGTTGGAAGATTACGAAGACTACTTGAAAACCCGCAATCATCCTCAATGGGAGGCAGGTTCTGTCGAATTAGAAGCAATGCGCCGTATCGGTCGCGAACACAACGACGCGGCATACTTTATGGACATAGCAAAAACCCGCCCGCCTCAAACCATTGCAAATATGTGCATTGTTTTGATTAAGCAGGCGGATTATTTGTTGTTCAAGCAGTTGAAACGATTAGAAGCCGACTTCTTGAAGTACGGCGGATTTTCCGAGCGTATGTACCGCCTCCGCAAACAAGCGCGCGACGGCGGCGACAAGTAGTAGTTGTTGTTTGGAGAAAAGACTTTAAGGACTTTAAAGTCTTTAATGACCTTAAAGTCCCTCTTAAAAAACTAACAATACTCCTGCCAACTCTTAATCTTCAACCCATCGACTCCTACTGCGCAGAACGCCTCGATGAATGCCGTGGCGAGGCGGGCGTTGGTAATCAATGGTATGTTGTGATCGATGGCGCCGCGACGGATACGGTAGCCGTTGGTGAGTTCGCGCTTGGTGTGGTTCTTCGGGATGTTGATGATGAGGTCAAACTTGTGGTCGGAAATCATCTTCATCACATTCTCGTACTTCGATACGCCGTCCTCGTCGGGCCAACCAACGATAGTGGCTTTTACGCCGTTGTCAACGAGGAACTTGGCAGTGCCTTCCGTTGCGTAGATTGAATAGCCGTGAGCATCGAGAGCGCGGGCGGCGTCGAGCATTGCAGCCTTCTCCTTGGCACTTCCCGACGAAATCATAATGCCCTTCTCCTTCGACGGGATCTTGTAGCCGGTGGCGATGAGAGCATTCAAGAGAGCCTCCTCGTAAGTGTCGCCAAGACAGCCAACTTCGCCCGTGGAACTCATATCAACGCCCAAAACCGGGTCGGCGTTTTGAAGCCTTGCAAACGAGAACTGACTTGCCTTGACGCCCATCCTGTCGATGTCAAACTCGCTCTTGTCGGGCTTGGTGTAAGGTGCATCGAGCATAATGCGAGTGGCAGTCTCGATGAAATTCCTCTTCAAAACCTTGCTCACAAACGGGAACGAACGCGATGCACGGAGGTTACATTCGATAACCTTCACGTCGCGACCCTTGGCGAGGAACTGAATATTGAACGGACCCGAAATGTTGAGTTCCTTGGCAATTGCACGGCTGATTTTCTTGATTTGACGAACAGTGCCAAAACTAATCTGTTGAGCAGGGAACACCATTGTAGCGTCGCCAGAGTGAACGCCCGCATACTCAACGTGTTCACTGATACCGTATTCCACAACTTCGCCGTTCTGAGCCACTGCGTCAAACTCTATCTCATTGGTTTCCTGCATAAACTGCGAAATCACAACGGGATATTCCTTGCTGACTTCGCTTGCGAGGGCGAGAAAACGCTCCAACTCCTCGTAATCGTAGCAAACATTCATCGCCGCGCCCGAAAGCACATACGACGGACGCACCAAAACCGGGAATCCAACCCTGTCAACAAACGCCTTCACGTCGTCCATACTTGTGAGCGCGCTCCATTCGGGTTGGTCGATGCCGAGTTGATCGAGCATTGCCGAGAACTTGTTGCGGTTTTCGGCGCGGTCGATCGATACCGGCGACGTACCGAGGATTGGCACACTCTGACGATGGAGTTTCATTGCGAGGTTGTTTGGTATCTGACCACCAACCGAAACAATCACGCCACGCGGATTTTCCAAGTCGATGACGTCCAAAACCCTCTCAAACGACAGTTCGTCAAAATACAGACGGTCGCACATATCGTAGTCGGTGGATACGGTTTCGGGATTGTAATTAATCATAATCGACTTGTAACCGAGTTTGCGGGCGGTATTGATGGCATTGACGCTACACCAATCGAACTCCACAGACGAACCAATCCTGTAAGCACCTGAGCCAAGGACGATTACGGATTTTTCATTTTGATAATAATTAATATCATAACCCTCAACGCTGTACGTCATATAGAGGTAATTGGTGAGGTCGGGATGCTCGCTTGCAACAGTGGGGATGCGCTTCACTGCGGGCAGGATGCCGAGTTTTTTGCGGTAAGCGCGGACAGCGAGATTCTCCTTCTCCATATTGCCGCCCTTGGTTTTGAGGACGAAACGAGCAATTTGGAAGTCACTGAAACCGAGGATTTTAGCCTCGCGGAGAACCTCTGCACTCAGGTCTTCAATCTTGTTGTAAGATTCGAGTTTGTGCTTGAAATCGACGATGTTTTTGAGTTTGCCGATGAACCACGGGTCGATTTTGGTGAGTTCGTAGATGCGGTCGATTGTGTAGCCCTCCTCCAACGCCTGCGCAATCGCAAAAATGCGGAGGTCAGTGGGGTTGGCAAGTTCGTCGTCGAGGTTGGAGAATTTGGTGTGGTCGTTGCCAACAAAACCGTGCATACCCTGTCCAATCATCCTCAAACCCTTCTGAATCAGTTCCTCGAAGGTGCGGCCGATGGACATAATTTCGCCCACAGACTTCATCGACGAACCGATTTTGCGGCTCACGCCCACGAATTTGGTCAAGTCCCAACGGGGGATTTTGCAGATTAAATAATCCAACGACGGAGCGACGTAAGCCGAATTGGTTGTGCCCATCTCGCCGATTTGGTCGAGAGTGTAGCCGAGGGCGATTTTGGCGGCAACGAAAGCCAACGGATAGCCCGTAGCCTTGGACGCCAACGCCGACGAGCGGCTGAGACGCGCATTGATTTCGATGATGCGGTAGTCGTTGGTCTCGGCGTTGAAGGCAAACTGAATGTTGCACTCGCCGACGATGTTGAGATGACGCGCACACTTTACCGAAAGTTCCTGCAATGTCTTCACCTGAGCCTCTGACAACGAGCAAGTTGGAGCGACAACGATGCTCTCGCCGGTGTGGATGCCAAGCGGGTCAAAATTCTCCATCGACGCCACCGTAAAACAGCGGTCTTTTGCGTCGCGGATAATCTCAAACTCGATTTCCTTCCAACCTTTAAGACTCTCTTCCACAAGCACCTGAGGAGCAAACGTAAACGCCGACTCAGCAATCTCGCGGAATGTCTTTTCGTCGGGACAAACGCCCGATCCCAATCCGCCCAAAGCGTATGCCGAGCGAATCATCACCGGGTAACCGATTTTGCGGGCTGTTGCTACTGCCTCGTCGAGACTTTCGCAGGCGTGGCTTACTGGCACTTTGAGATCCGCCTTGTTCATCTCCTTGACGAAAAGGTCGCGGTCTTCGGTGTTCATAATTGCCTCAACACTTGTTCCGAGCACCTGAACGCCGTATTCCTTCAAGACGCCGTTGCGGAAAAGTTCGGTGCCGCAGTTGAGCGCAGTCTGTCCGCCGAAAGCCAACAGAATACCGTCGGGGCGTTCTTTCTTGATGATTTCGGTAACGAAATGCGTGTTGACGGGAAGGAAATAAACCTTGTCGGCGATGCCCTCGCTCGTCTGAATAGTAGCGATGTTAGGGTTCACAAGCACCGACTTGATTCCCTCCTCGCGTAATGCCTTTAATGCCTGACTGCCCGAATAATCAAACTCGCCCGCCTGACCGATTTTCAGCGCGCCCGAGCCGAGCACAAGCACTTTTTTAAGATTGCTGTTCATTATAATGAATGTTATATTAATTTTGCTAATTAGACGGGTACAAATTTATAGTTTTTTGGGGGAATGTGCAAGAGGAAAAAATGTTTTTTTGTAGGGGCGTTGCTCGTCAACGCTCCGATAATGATTTGTGTGGATGCAGGGACGTGGGTTGGTAGCGGAGCGTACACAAGACACACAGCATAATAAATATTCACCTATGGCACCATAGAATCAAACTTTGTAATTATTCTTTCCAATGCCTCCAATGTCGGTTTAAAATTATCGAAAACTGATGGTTCTGTTAATTTTTCTACACTTTCTGCAAATATATCTTTAATTGTTTTTTGCTTATTACCTGATGCATCTAAATAATTCAATGTTCCATCCTCATACTTGCTTGTTATTTTATATGCAATTAACTCCGTGCTATCTGTTTTTACAACTTCTGCATTAAAGACATCTAAATAACCGCCGTTTTTTAATTTGTAATACCGTGGTTTGTCCTCGTTATTCAAGCTTTTTTCGTCAGGGAATGAATGCCATTTATCCAAAAGTCTTATTCCATTATGTATAAATTTATCCAATGTTTCAAACTTGTATAAAAATTCAATGGGGCAATATGACGCCAACTTATCAGATGGCGGTTGAATTGTCAAAAAGGCGATTTTTTTTCCATTTGTGTCAGTGTAAAATACATCATCAGGAATCTTATCAAATGGCTTTCCAGAGCGGAAACCATCTCCCGCGCTATCACAATCACCCATAAAGATTATATTTTTCACACTCGGGAAACATTTATTGAACAAAGGTGAGGTTATGTAATTATAGTATGTCTTAAATTCTGTTGCGCCGCCTATTGCTTTTATGTCACAATTGTTTTTCAAAGATTGCCAATCCAATATGTCAATTGCTTTATTCAAATGTTTTACATCGGTCAATCCTTCTACAAAAATAATATTGTTAGTTTTGCAGTTCAAAATGTTAGCAAAAAAGCCAAAAACATCTTCACTTATTTGTTCCATTAGACTGTCAGATACAATTTTAATGGCTTCTTTCGCATCTGTTTTTCGAATAATGCGTTTCCCCATTTCATTTTTTTCCATTGCATATATAGATGCATTGCTTTTGTACCCACGAGCAATAGTAACAGGATTGTGTGATGATATAATCACACGAGTGCCATTTTCGGATATTTTTTTCAATGTATCTACCATTATTTCACACAATGTTGGATGGAAATGAGCATCAGGCTCATCTAAAATAATAGTGTTCCCGATTTGTGCAAATGTGTTAATTGATATAGATAATACCGCCAAACGGAAAATCATTTTTTGACCTTCCGATAAAACATCATAATTAATCCTCGAAGCATTTCTTTTGCATCTAAAAACTCTCTCAGGCATATTATCGTCTATATCTTCTTGTACAAAAAATTCTAAATCAGATATGATTCCTTGTAAATCATCATATAAATAGTAGCCAAAACCAATGACTTTTAATCTTGTATTTATTTTATATATCGGAGAAAGTTCTTCTTCTGTACAATGTTCCTTATTAACATAAGATTTGTATAACGACGACAAACAACGTTTTTGTTCCCCTTGTATATATTCAATAAAATTCTGTTTCGTAATCAATTGATTAAAATACGAATTATGCCTAATTTCATCGTCTGACAATTGTCTAATGTCTTTTTTCAATTCTATTGCAATATTCCTCAATTCATAATAATATTCATTGTTCCATAAATGATACTTTTGTTTAAAAGCCTTAATTTGTTCTAATCTTGAACGTTTAGAACCCGAACTATTAACTATTAATGTATCTATACTGCAACCACTTTCTTTAAGATCATTTAATAACTCAATATCAATATCAGTAGCATATCCATATTGGAAATCGTAAAATTCAAGTTCGTTGTCGTCTTTGTAAACAGGATCGAAACTATTATAATTTTTCTTTACAATTTGTTTTTTTAAATAAATAAGGTTATCAATCGTGTATGGTTTTATCATAATTGACTTCGCCCAACCATCTGATGAAACTATTTCACAATCCGAAAGCATTATTTGATTAATTAAGTTTGTTTTTCCAATGCCATTAATCCCTGTCAAAATAGAAAACATAGGAATGTCCTTCACTTCAATAGTATTATCAATTTCATAAGGTAACGAAACTTTTATATTTATATTTTCGTTTAAAGGATTTTTAAACATATTTCCTATTGTATTATCCTTTCCACATTCTGCATAGTAAAAAATATTATTGATATTTTTTCGAATTTCCGGCGGAATTTTATCATAACTTAACGGTAGTTCTTGTTTAACAATATCAATACGATTTATGTCCAAACTGTGGATTTTTTCCCCATTTTGGACAATTACAAATACATCTCCTAATCCTATTACAGGATTGGACAATATCAATTTTTTGTTTTTTTGAACGAAATCCCAATATTCGGGATAATTTGTTATGTCTATTTTATTTCCCATATCAGTTTATTTTTGTTTACCATCGCACAAATGTAACTCATATTCTACATCCCTGCAAAAAACTTTCTACAAAAATTTTTCACCTCGCCAATTCTCTACTAATAGCGTTCTTAACAAACGCATTAATCGAAATGCCTCTGTTTTTGGCGATTGCGGCGATGGTGCTGTGTTCGGCGGGCGTTATCTTGATGCTAATTTTGCCGGTGTAGGATTTGTGTGGCGTTATGTTGTGCCTGTTGCAGTAGTCGATATAGTCGTCCACGGCGTTTCGGAAGTCCTCTTCAAGGTCGTGTACAGTCTCGCCCTCAAAAGACACCATACTTTTGATGCCTTCAATTTTGCCATAAAAAACGCCGTCCTCAGCACTGAAATTAACAGTGCCAATGAAGTCTTTATATTTCAATACGTTGTCCATAATTGCCTTATTATTAAATACAACCATTGTCCTTCAACTGAGAGAAAACCAATTTCATAACATACCCCTTGATGATATTTGAGGGATGCGGTTTATGAAACATTATCGCCTGATATTCGTCGTGATGAAATTCTACACGAGAGCCGGATGTTTTGCCCTTACTCTCCATTTCATAGCCAAAAATGGAAAGCAATTTCACCATTTCGTCAAAGGTGAAATCCGTCGGCATATTTTTAAACCGTTCTATTAGTTTCTCCGCTTTGCTCATTACATATAAACGTGTTGTTTAACATTGCGCAAATATAACATTAATCATATATTTCCACAAATATTTTTTTAATCTTTCCCCTCGCAAGACCCTAATTTACGCATAATATTTTATGCGCAAATCGCGATTTTTACGAATTGCGCATAAAATATTATGCATTAGAAATATTGGCTATCTCCTCAAATCTCCCCACCATCCAATCGCAATTCGACTTTGCAAGCATTTCTGCGCTGTGGTTGCCATACGTGACGGCGCAAGTCTTGCAACCGGCGGCGGTGCCCATATCGATGTCGAAGGTTGTGTCGCCGACCACAAGCACATCCGAAGGCGCGAGGGACATTTTTTGGAGAAGATAATTGACCATATCGGGCGCGGGCTTGGGCTTGAAACCGTTGTCGCGGGTCACCAACTCGTCGAAGTATTCCAAAATGTTGTTTTGGGTGAGGATTAGGCGCAGGGACTCGATGCCGCGAGAAGTAACGATTGCCATCTTGACGCCCCTCGATTTGAGAGTTTGGAGAGTCTGCGACACGCCGGGGAAAATGCGGGTGTTGGGCAATTCCACCTCGCGGAAAAGGCGTTGGTAGGTCTTGACGGCAATGACGCGCTGAGAGTCGTCGAGGTTGCCGAGTTGTTGTAGCGCGTCGCCGAGGAGCATACCGATAGTAGATTTCATTGCGTCCTGCGGCGGGACGGGCAGGTTGAGTTCCTTGAAAGTAGCCGTCATCGTGGCGAGGATGCCGTAGACAGTGTCGGCGATAGTGCCGTCAAAATCGAAAAAAATTGCCTTGAAGTTTTGCATTGTGGGATAATTAATTACATTAGACGACATAATTATTTACTTTAATGACTGTTCGGCGAAACCTTTCGTCTTCTTCACGCCAAATCCGCCATTGCCCGTAGCATAGATAAAATATCCTTCCACATTTGGCAACGAATCAAGGAATTGAAATCCGCGTTCCATACCCATCACCATCACAGCCGTTGCAAGGGCGTCGCCATCGATGGCAAGGTCGCTGAGGACGGAAACTGACAGCAGGCTGTCGTCCTTCGGATAACCTGTCTTGGGATTGAGTTCGTGACTGTATTTCTTGCCGTCAACCTTCAAAAAATTCCTGTAATCGCCTGACGTACAGAGCGATTTGCCGGTGATGTGGACAATGGTGTTGTACTCGCGGTCTTGCTCCGTAGAGCCGTCTATTGGGCTGTCGATGGCAATGCGCCAATTGTCGCCGTAAGGATTGCTACCAACAGCGCGGGTCTCGCCGCCAATCTCCACGAGGTAATCGGTGTAGCCATTAGCCTTCAAATAATCACAAATCAAATCCACGCTGTAACCCTGCGCATTAGCGTTGAAATTGAGAGTAAGCCTCGGGTCGTCCTTGATAATGCGTCTGTTTTCGATGCGCACCTTGTCCATCCCGACAAATTGAAGCACCGAATCCAACTCCTTCTGCGACGGTTTGCGGAGGTCGGTGTGCTTGCCAAAACCCCAGGCATTGACGAGCGGGCGGCAAGTCGGGTCAAAAAGTCCGTCGGTGAGGGCGTACATACGTTGCGACTGTTGGAACACCGCCGTAATTACACCGTCGGGCGCAACGTCCTCATTGTTGTTGATTTTGGTGAGGAGCGACTCCTTGTTGTACGTCGAAATAGAATAGTCGAAAGCCTTCAAAATCGAATCGAACTTCGGCGTGAGATCCTCGCCATTGAGACTCTTGTAAGTGATGTGCCACGTAGTGCCCTGCGCACGTCCCTGCGCCAACATATAGTTGGTGTCAGTATTGTTGCCCTGATTGTTGGCACAGCCCGATGACAATATGGCAGTGCACAACGCCGTCAAAATGATTGTTAATGTATTTTTTTTGTTCATTGTTAATAATTATTTTTCGTCCGCAAAGATACAAAAATTGCTCAAAAACAGCAAAACTCCATTTCCTAAAACTGCACAAATGCGGGATAAGCTTAGTTAGACATTTTTAATGGTATTGTTTTTGCTACAACTCATTGAATCAAAAACCATAAAAATTGTAATACGATGGAAGCATTTAAGATAAAAGGCGAGGAAGACATTCCTACCGTGATTTTAGACAGGGAAAACAGTGTTTTTGAAATTTCGGGGCGGTCGCTGCCGGAAAGCGCGGTTTTGTTTTTCAGACCAATTTTGGATTGGCTCGACGAGTACAAGCACAATCCGCTGCCGAGGACGGAGTTTGTATTCAATATGAGTTATTACAACACCTCCACAGCCAAGCAAATCCTCGAAATCCTTCTGCGTCTCGAAGATATTTATAGTATGGGACACGACGTGCGCGTAACGTGGATTTATGAAAACGGCGACATCGATATGGAGGACGCCGGCGTGGAATACGCTCGTATTGTCAACGTTCCAATCATCATGACTACCCTCGAAGCCGCAATGCAGCAAAAAAAGGAGGCTCAGGAAAAAGCACAACAATCTTCCACGGAATTCCAAAAGAATGAGACTTTCATCGTAACTATCAGCCGCGAACTTGGTGCGGGAGGTCGTGTTGTGGGTCGCCTTCTTGCTGAAAGGCTTCGTATCAACTACTTCGATTATGCTGTCATCGAGGCACTTACGACGCAATATGACGCCGACGCCGACATCGTGGAGAAGGTCAACAACGAAAAGAGCAACAATTGGTGGAGTGGCATCCGCGACCTCATCAAGTCCAACATCGGCAAAAAAGAGCAGTCGGAGACTGATGTCGCCCTTTCGGACAAGCAACAGGAAATCCTCAACCGAATCGCCCGCAACGAATCCTGCATTGTGGCAGGTCAGAGCGCGTTTTATATTTTCAGGGACTATCCCAACCACATCAACATCTTCATCTGTGCTTCGGACGAAAACCGCATCTCAAAACTGATGACTCGCGAGGGAATCACACGCGAAGAGGCGATAGAAATCATCAACCGTGTTTCGATGGAGCGTGATATGTACGTCGTTGAAAATACTGGTATGCCGCGTCACGACACCCGCAATTATGACCTCGTAATCAATATGGACAACATTTCGGAGGAGGACGCTGTCAACATCATCATCTCGTACATAGAGACGAGGAAGAAATACTTCGCCCTCTTGGTTGATAACGACTAAACGCTACAATTCAGTCGCTTCGCGAGAAATCATACAAATTAGTCCAAATCTTTCAAAAATTTGTTTTTATTTGAATTAATTTGTATGATTTCTGTCCGTAAGGACACACCCAACTTTAATGTTTCCTCTTTCCTCTTTAATCACTTCTTCGGTATTTTCTCAAACGATTCGCTCTTGCAGTCGTAATTGATGAAGTATGTACCTTTGGGGAACGACGAGACATCGACGCTTGCTGCCTTTCCTTTGGTCATACGTTTTCCATAAAAATCATAAATCTCGTAGTCGGTCGCTCGGCTAAAAGTGATTGCGCCCGTGGTCTGCCCGTTGTTGCCGGGTTTGAAAGTGACTTCGGGCATCAAATTGTTATATGTAATCTCAGACGAATAACGCGGTTTTTTGGAGCAATCCACTTGCTTGATTCTCAATTTGTTGATGCCGGAATGTAGGGGGACGGTAACGCTGTAATTGTTGAGCGACGGCGTACCTTTGCCATTGACCTGAGCCACGGCAATCCATTTTTTCCATTTGAACTGTTCCACCACAAACGGCAACGAACCCTTCTCCTCTTTGGTAGAGAATGTGAGGCGTCCGGTCTTATCGACCTTCATCGAAACGACATTAAAGGTGCTCTGCGGCTTCAAAACCTCGGGATTGAGCACTTTTGGAGTGCAACCGTCCTTGTGTTTTATGACAACGACAACGGGGTCGCCCTGCGCGAGATGGTATTGCGTAAGGTCGATTTCAAAGCCGGAACGATTGAGTTCGTCCATCGTTACAGTGCCGTTGACGGTAATCTCATAAATGCAAAAACCAACGCCGGAGGCTGCAAAAGGGTTGGTGACAAAGATGTTTTGACCCTTGAAAATGCCCTCGACTCTGATTTCGTTGGCTGCCCCCGCCCCTCGAAAACTAAGGAGCGCAAACAGCAACAATATGATATTCAGTCCTTTAACTTTCATAATACAATGTATAATTAGTAGCGATTAGTAGCAAAACAAAATCGCCCAAATATACATATTTTATTTTGAATTTTCAATTAATTTTATCAATTCATCTACGGCATTTTCTTCGGGGATGGCACGTTTGACCAATTCGCCCGCCTTGTATAGCGCGATTTTGCCCCTGCCCGCGCCCACGTAGCCAAAATCTGCGTCCGCCATTTCGCCGGGACCATTGACGATGCAGCCCATAACGGCTATTTTGAGGTTGCAATACTTGGACGTTGCCGCCTTGATGCGCTTTACAGTGCCCTGCAAATCGTACATCGTCCTGCCGCAGCCCGGACACGACACATATTCGGTCTCCGTAACGCGCAAACGGCTGATTTGCAATATTTTGAACGCCATCTCAACGGCTGCGACCGGGTCTCCATTGCTCTCCAAACATACCCCGTCGCCAAATCCATCGATGAAAACTCCCGCGCAAACCGCCGCCGGCGCAAATTTCTTGAACCGTGCGTCCTGTTCTCCGCCGTCAGGTTTCAGAAGGACAGGACAATTGATGTTGTTTGCTTTTAATTGATTGAAAATCAACCTCATCGCAGCGGTCTTGTTGCGGCTTTGCGGCTCGGCGATGAGAAGTTTATTAATAATATTTTTATTATTAATAAACTTTTCATTTACATAAACAACATCAACACCCTTATTATCAGCCGTTTCGCTATTGTCAAAAATCATAACTCCACGGAGCAAGGCGCGGCATTTTGCCACGATATTGCCGTCGTTGCAGATAACGAGATCGGGCTTTTTGTTGGCCTTTACGAGCGAATCGAGGGCGGCGGCAAGTTTTTGGAGTTCGGTTTCGTTGTTGATGGTAATGGCAACGGCTGCCGGATTGTCGCCACCAAAAATATTGACGGCGGTAGATTTGCGCTTTTGGTAATGATATGGGTCGTAGAAGAATGGTATTTCGGGAAGTGCATCGCTCTGCGCGATATAATCACGGTAAGCAACAATTTCTTGTGCGGGAAGTATCTCGTTTTCAGGCTGTTCGGTGAGTGAAACGCGGATAGTGTCGCCAATGCCGTCGTTAAGGAGCGGACAGATACCGGCGGCAGATTTGATGCGGCCGTCGTCGCCCTCGCCCGCCTCGGTAACGCCAAGATGCAGACAATAATTCATCTCCTCGTCCTTCATTGCCTTTACCATTAGTCGGGCGGCGCGGATGGCAACAGTTGGGTTGCTCGATTTGAGGGAGATGGCAATGTTGCCGAAATTCTCAGTCTTTGCAACCCTCAAAAATTCCATCACCGACTCCACCATACCTTCGGGCGTGTCGCCATAACGGTTTAATATTCTTTTTGATAACGAACCGTGATTAGTGCCAATCCTGACCGCCGTACCGTGTTCGCGGCACACTTTCAGGAAATCGCGGAAGGTGTCTTCCAACAATTTGCCCTCCGCCTTAAACTCCTCCTCTGTCAAGCAAGCCAATTCGTGATGACCAAAATTGCCCGGATTGACGCGCACTTTTTCGACGATTTTGGCGCACTCAAATGCAATCGCGGCATTGAAATGAACGTCGGCAACGAGGGCGCAGATGCCGTTGATACGCTTGTGAATTGCCTTCAACGCCTCCACATCCTTCATCGACGGCACGGTAACGCGCACGATTTTGCACCCGGTTTGGTTGACAACGCCAATTATTTGTGCCACAGTCTTCTCAACATCGTCAGTTGGAGTGTTGCACATAGTTTGGACAACGATTTCATTATCGCCGCCTATCTTAACGCCGCCAATCTTCACCTCGCCGGTGGCATTGCGGTTATAATTGGTTAACGAACTGATATATTCCATCTTCATATTGTTTAACGCCGCTTGCGCGGCTGTTTGAAACGTCAATTACCGTCAATTAACAAAAAATTATCGTCAATTTTTTTTCCATTTACAACAAATTATCGTCAATTTTTTTTATAACATCCAAAAATTGACGGTAATTGACAAAAAAATTGACGGTAATTATCGTTAAAAAAACACTCCACTATTCCACGTAGAGGACGAGGCCTTTGAGGTATTCGCCTTCGGGGTGGTACATCGAGATTGGGTGGTCGTTGGGCTGAGTGAGTTGGTGGAGGATGCGGATTTTGCGCTTGGCTTGCAGCGACGCCTCCATTACAGCCATACGGAATGTCTGTTTGTCAATCGCCTGAGAACAAGAGAACGTGAACAGAATCGAGCCGGGCGCAATGCGTTCCATCGCCGCACGGTTGATGCGCGTGTAGCCCTTGACAGCCTGATTGGTAACGTTGGCGTGCTTGGCGAAGGCGGGCGGGTCGAGGATGATGAGGTCGTATTTGTTGGGCTCCATCTTGTCAAGAAACTCAAATGCATCGGTCGCTATTGCCTCGTGGTTGAGGTCAAAACCATTTAATTCGCAGTTTCTAACTGTCAAGTCAATAGCCGTTTGCGATGCATCAACGGAAGTAACGCTCGATGCGCCGCCCTTGAACGCCGACACCGAGAATCCACCCGTATAACAAAACATATTCAGGACATTCCTGCCCTTGGAATACTGACGGAGCAAAAGCCTGTTTTCGCGTTGGTCAACGAAATAGCCCGTCTTCTGACCCTCCACGACGTTCACATAAAATTTCATTCCGTACTCCAAAACCTCCTTCTCAGCCTCGTTGCCGTAGAGAAAACGATTTTCGACAGCCGCGCCGTCGGATTTGGGGATGGTCTTGTCGCTCTTGTCGTAGATGGTTGTAACCTTGTCGCCGAGTATCTCGCGGAATATCTCCGCAAACATCTCCTCCAACAAGTACATACCTTTGCTATGTGCCTGAAAAACAACGATTCCGTTGTAATAATCACAGATAAAACCCGGAAAACCGTCGCCCTCGCCGTGTATCAACCGGCAGACGTTGGTATCGGGACTGTCGAGATAACCAATTGACTGTCTGAGCCTTATTGCCGACTCAATCTTTGACTTCCAAAACTCGCGGTCGGGCTCCACCTCGTCGAAGGTGAACATACGCACGGTAATCGAGCCGATTTTTTGATAATGACCGAGGCCGAGGAAAGCATTGCGGCTGTCATAGACGGCAACATTCTCACCGTCAACGGCATTGCCAATAATATTCTTGACCGCGCCCGAGAAAATCCACGGGTGCAGACGCTGCAAAGACCGTTCCTTGCCGGTCTTCAATATCACTTTGGGGTAGTTGTACTGTCGCATTTTGTGTAAGTTTTTTTGATGCGCAAAGATAGCAATTTTCTACCACCCGATAAAAAATTTTTGCGATTAACGTTACAATCCCCTCGACAAATCCTCGTTGTACTCCACGAGTTTTTGCTGCATCTGCGCCGCCGACTTCTTGAAATCGGCGAAGGTCATACCGCCCGACAGCAATCCGCCCAACAGCGGCACAGCCTTGCCCAAGACGTTGGTCGCGCCTTTGTTTGCGAGCCTTTCGCCTATCGAGGTGAGGATTTTGCGGGCAAGTGCGAATCCGGCAGTCTTCATCAGAAACTCCACAAACTCTTTGCCCGAATTTTTCCACGCGCCACCCAACACTTTCTGTATCAACGAATCAACATCATTGACTCCAAGCATAAATCCAAGGCACAGCAACGTGCTACTCTTTTGATATTCGGAGTCGGTAGGGTACGCGGTTTCGTAGAAATTGACGCCATATACATACGCCAACTTTTGCGACAAGATGATGTAATACGCAAGGTTTTGCACGATGTCGGGACCCGCCGCCGCAATGCCCCACACGCCGCCCGGCAGTCCCGCAAGGAACGACAACCCCGCAGTCTGCAAAACGGCACTTTTAATCACCTTGTCGGCGATATAATTGACCTCCGTAATGCCAATCGCCCGCACCGGATTGTCAACAAAATACATTTGCTCCTCCTTCGAGAGATTTGGCTTGTACTTAAACAGCGTCTCCCTCAAAAATTGCTCCCTGTCCACCCTCGTGGCAGGATTGTCGATGGCGTTGATAATTAAGGTGTTGATGTCCATAATAGTAAGGTGTTATGGTGTTGTTGGGGCAAAGGTAATAATAATTGCGGAATAAAAAAATTTTTAAAATCGTATCGTATTAAGAAAAAAAGAATTATATTTGCCTTGTCAAAAAAAACACAAATATGGAATCGACAGACTTTGCGACAAAAAACAAGAAGTTCAAGCCTTATTACAAGGAGTTTTCGGGATTAGACGTGCAGCAAATGCGCGAAATAATCACGCATCTATTCTCATTGATGCTCGAAAAGGAAAAACAATCGGAGCGTACCAAAGATGCCAACATATTAAGCAAGTTTAAACCATCCTCTGAAATAACTGACGAGGAGCGCAAGTATGCCGCCGAACAACTCAGCAAGATGACATTCTCGCCCCACACCAACGACCTCGTGGACGGTCTGTCAATCAGCAACGAAGAACTTCAAGACGAAAGGACAAGATATATTTTGGGCATCAAATGATAAAGGTTTTTCTCGATACAAACATCCTTGTAGATTACGTTGACAACCGCGACCAACGTAATTTTAGCCGTTTTATAATCGAATTGGGCAAGAATGGCAAAGTGGAATTGTGCGCTTCGTACCTCACTTACGCAAATATGGCATACATCCTGCGCCACCGACCAAACAAATACAGCCTTTTGCAACAAGCACGGAAAGACATCACTGTCCTAATGCCAACATTAACACAACTTGACTATGCTTTGGTAAACGAAGTGAAAGATTTTGAAGACCTATTGCAATATCAATGCGCAGTAGAAGGCGGCTGCGACGTCATTATTTCCAACAACACCAAAGACTTTAAGGAGTTTTGCACACTGCCACTTTTCACATCGGAAGATTTTGTGGTCAATTGGTTGACAAATGTATAAAAATTGAGAGTATCGGCGCGTTGACAGGCAACAGCACTACAATACGCTGTAATTGGGTTGTTACACTTTTTAGTCGGAGTTTTTATAGTGGTGATACACCTTTTAGTCGGACTTTTTGTAGTTGGAGTACACTTTTTAGGCGGAGTTTTTGGAATTTCGAATACTTTCTCAGATTGATTTTGTATTTTTATGCAGCAATGCTCTCTGAAAACAGATATTCGGGAGCGATGTCGATTTGTCCGTCGAGCCAAGTTACCGTCCATCCGTCAAGTCCAAAATTAGCAAACACAGTTTCATTTCTCAACGGCGCAAAGACCTTGTAACGTTCAATTAGCGGCATACAGTCAAAAACTTTCACACTGCCGTTGTTGAACGTCAGAATCAATTTGTAATCGGGGAGTGGGTGCAGCCGAGGTCAATATGTTTACCCTGAAAAAGTCGTATAATCGCTTGTAAATCAAGAAAAATTGCACACCGTTTTCTCTA